>SAMEA3663296__coassemble_49_pt1 | contig 85764 bp, 72 predicted proteins | sample SAMEA3663296__metabat2_low_PE_021 | metagenome-assembled genome bin SAMEA3663296 (sample SAMEA3663296) | pig gut metagenome | biome: pig gut; feature: pig-associated habitat; material: faeces | place: China | collected 2013
GTCATTGACCTGCGCAATGCTGCACCACCTACACCCGAAGAACGAATATCCGCAAGCCTCCCGTGCTTGCAAATATTCGCCCTTCTGCTGCCACTGGAAACGGCCTGTCCGATACGGCGACAGTCCCTTTCCCGCGTCAGCGGTCGCAAAAGGTATAACACACTAGACTTTGCAGAGCAAAATCGTGTGCCAACAGGGATGCTGCTCGCCCCTATTGGAAACCTAGAGCCAAGGGGATATTCCCCTCTGGACACCCCATGTTTTCTTCGCAGGTTGGTACCCAAACTGTAAAAATGCAGTTTGACACCGGTGCGAAGAAAAAACAAAAGGAAGCATCTGCGCCAGGATCGTGAAGGCGCAAATCTTCCTTTTGGTGCCGATAATCTGAAATTGGCTATAGTGCAATTTCTGATTATCAGCTTCTACCGCGGCAGAGAAATACAAAAACAACCTTGGAGGATTTCAATATGATTACAGGCGAAATGAAAAACAAAGTTGATTCTATTTGGGATACGATATGGACAGGCGGCATCACAAGCCCCATTACCGTGCTGGAGCAGATCACCTACCTGATGTTTATGAAGCTGTTGGACGATAATCAACTGAAGGCCGAGGCCAATGCCAATCTGCTTGGCGTTCCGCTGAAGAACAAAGTGTTTCAGGATGGAATCTGTGTAATCAGCGAGAATCCCCGCGTAGAAACGGAATACAAAAATCTCCGTTGGAATGTGTTCCATAACTTTGAACCCGGCGAGATGCTGACGAACATCCAAACCTATGTGTTCCCCTTCATCAAGACCATAGGTGAAGGCAAGGATACTGCTTTCAGCCGCTACATGAAGGACACTGTGTTCCTGATCCCCACAGCAAAGGTGCTTGCCAAGGTTGTGGATGGCATCGATGCCATGGACATGAATAACAAGGACATCATGGGTGATGTTTACGAGTATCTGCTGGGTAAAATTGCCGCTGCCGGTGAGAACGGCCAGTTCCGTACTCCCCGCCATATCATCAATATGATGGTGGAGCTGATGCAGCCCACGCTCAAGGATTCCATTCTCGACCCCGCCATGGGCTCTGCCGGTTTTCTTCTGTCCAGTGCAGCCTATATCAGCGAGCATCAGAAAAAGGAACTGATGAAAACCGAGAACATGCGCTACTTCAAATCCGGCCTGTTCTCCGGCTTTGATACCGACCAGTCCATGCTGCGAATCGGCGCCATGAACATGATGCTCCACGGTGTGGAAGATCCGCACATCACTTATCAGGATTCCCTATCCGGCGAGAACACCGAACGGGATCAGTATTCTCTCATCATGGCGAACCCGCCCTTTACCGGCAGCGTGTTCCAGGAGGAAATCAGCAAAGACCTATTGGGACTGTGTAAGACCAGAAAAACCGAGCTGCTCTTTGTGTCGCTGTTTACGAAGATGCTGAAGGTTGGCGGACGCTGCGCCTGCATCGTTCCCGATGGTGTGCTCTTTGGTTCCTCCAAAGCACATAAGGCGATCCGGCATGAGCTGGTGGAGAACCAGCAGTTGCAGGCTGTGATCTCCATGCCTTCCGGTGTGTTCAAGCCCTATGCGGGAGTGTCCACGGCGATTTTGGTTTTCACCAAGACCAATGCCGGCGGCACAGAAAATGTCTGGTTCTATGATATGAAGGCCGACGGATACAGCTTGGACGATAAGCGCTCTGAAATCAAAGAGAATGATATCCCGGATATCATTGCCCGGTTCCATAATCGTGAGGCAGAGGCTGACCGGGAGCGTACCGAGCAGAGCTTTTTTGTCCCGAAGCAGAAAATCGTGGATAATGGGTACGATCTTTCCATTAACAAATACAAGAAAGTCGAGTACGAAGCGGTTGAGTATCCATCCACGCTTGAAATCATGACCAATCTGCGTGACTTGGAGATGCAAATTGGTCAAACGATGGATGAGCTTGAAAAACTGTTAGGGCTATAAATTCGGATTTGTGGGGATGAGTAATGGAATATAAACGATTGGGTGATATTGCAACTTACATAAATGGTTATCCATTTAAGCCAGAGGATAGAGGGACAACTGGACTGCCCATTATCCGTATTCAGGACTTAACAGGAAATGCGTATGATACAGGTTTCTATGATGGCGATTATCCAGAACGAATTGAGATAAACGATGGAGATGTTTTAATCTCATGGTCTGCAAGTCTCGGCGTATACATCTGGAACAAAGGAAAGGCATTACTTAACCAGCATATTTTCAAAGTTGCTTTTGATAAGTGTGCAGTCAATAAGCAATACTTTGTTTATGCAGTGCAGCACAAATTGCAGGAAATGGAGGCAAAGACACACGGTGCGACAATGAAGCACATCGTGAAGAAAGACTTTGATAATACTGTAATTCCGTTCCCTGCGTTTGAAGAACAAGAAGAAATTTCCCAAATAATGAATCATGCTTCTGGGATAGTTTCTGCTCGCCAGCAGGAACTCCAAAAGTTGGACGAACTCGTCAAAGCTCGATTTGTCGAACTGTTTGGTGATTTGAAAACAAACAGTAAAGGGTGGCAAATTGTTGGATTCAAGGATTGCGCCGATATAGATACAAACATGATTCATGACTTCGAAGGATATGAAGATTACCCGCATATTGGCATAGATAGCATTGAAAAAGAAACTGGCCGATTGGTCGGATACCGAACAATCTTAGAAGATGGCGTGATTAGTGGGAAGTATTTGTTCACCCCAGAACACATTATTTACAGCAAGATTCGTCCCAATCTGAATAAAGTTGCTTTACCTGACTTTGATGGCCTTTGTTCGGCTGATGCATATCCAATATTGGTTAAATCTGAAGTCTGCAACAGAGAGTACCTCGGTTATACTCTGAGAAGCAAGTATTTCTTGGATTACATATTGGCTTTTAGTAACAGAACCAATCTGCCAAAAGTAAACAAGAATCAGGTGGAAGGTTTTAAGTTACCATTGCCACCGATAGAAATGCAGAAACAGTTCGCCGCCTTTGTCAAACAGACCGACAAATCAAAAGTTGTCGTGCAGAAAGCATTGGACGAGGCGCAGCTGCTGTTTGACAGCCTGATGCAAAAATATTTTGGGTAAAGCAAAAGTTGCACGAAAACCATACAAAAAGTACACGATAATAACACGTTTGCTTTATTGTGCGTCGGTTATCGGCTTGTTATAATGGATGCACAAAGGAGGGATTTAAATGAATCCAATAGCAGAAGCACTAATGAGCGAAGAAGAAAAGAAGTATCTGAAAGCTAAAGAGGATATTCTGCAGGCTGCAAAATCTTTTTCAGATCTTTCACCGCAGTGGCAGGAACAGCTCTCAACGGAACTATATGAAACAGCAAAGGTTCTTGCCATGCAACAAATAATGCGGCGGTACTTAGAGTGAGGTGATAAATTATGAACTGGGATGCAATTTCCGCCGTTGGAACAATTTTGGCTGCTGTTGTAGGTATTGCAGGTATCTGGCTGAACTTATGGGATAAAACAAAGAAATTGAATATCAATTTTGAAACTGTTCCTCGTTTCAAAATCTACCTGTCTAATAATTCACTTAGAACGACGATAATAACCAAAATTATTTGTTCAGTAAACTCCAATATTTTTTATGTGGAATACTTTGATGGGTTAAAGGAATTGATCTTGCCACCAGCATCATCCCATTGTATAGACATTATTAAGGAAGATATACACGATGCTTATTGCAAGGTCAGGTTGTGCGCCAAATGCGCTCCCAACGATAAAGTGATATTTATCCTCCATGATAATTTCGGAAGGAAATATACGGTTAAAACTGATTTGGGAATAAGTGCATTTGAAGATTAGAAAATGCCCGTTAATATAAAAATACGAATACATTTCGATAAACGGAGGGAACCGTTATGACATTAGGGCAAATGAATTCTAAACTGACAAAAGCGCAGGAAGCTGAAACGCACCTTGATCGTGCGCTGCTTTGCCGTGCGCTTTTGGAGGATGCAGTTGACTTTATTTACGGGAAAGTCGGCGCAAAAAAGCCGCCCAAAGCCTCTCTGCTGGAACTGATCGACAGCCCTGTCGTGACCGGTTATATCAACGATGCGGACACTGTAAATGCCCTCCACTATGTCCGTATTCTCGGCATGAATGCCAAGCACGGCAGAAGTGTCCGCAAAAAGGAAGCCAAGCTCGCCTTTGACAACATGTCGTACCTGATCGGCCTGATTTCCTCCAAGGAAAATGGGACGGAGTCTGCCTATCGGAAACCGCCTTATATGAGCGAAGCTGCCACGCGCAGGCTGTACATTGATCTGTACCTGAAAGAAGCCGGTTGGGATGTTCTGGATGTGGAGAATCTCGCCCAGCCAGCAAAAGCCGGTATTGAGATTGAAGTGCAGGGGATGCCCAATGCCCACGGTGTTGGGTATTGCGACTATGTTCTTTATGGGAAAGACGGCAAACCGCTGGCCATCATCGAGGTCAAGAAAACCTCCGTTGACCCCGAAAAGGGACGCCATCAGGTGGATTTGTACGGCGAGTGCATGAAAAAGATCTACGGCTATAAACCTGTCCTCTATTACACCAATGGCTACAGCACAAAGATCATAGATGGAATTTACCCGGATCGGCCTGTCATGACATTCCATACCATGGAGGATCTGGAACTGATGCTCCAGCGCCGAACCCGAGGTGATATTACTGATCTTACCATCAACGATGAAATAACCAACCGCCCATATCAGAAAATGGCAATCACCAATATCTGCGAATGGCTGAACGCCAAGCACCGCCGTGGCCTCCTGGTCATGGCTACCGGCACCGGAAAAACCCGTGTGGCCATCTCTCTGGTCGATGTGCTTACCCGCAATAGTTGGGTTAAGAATGTCCTGTTTCTTGCAGACCGCACCTCTCTGGTCAATCAGGCAAAGCGCAACTTCGCAAAGCTGATGCCCAATATGAGTGTCTGCGAGCTGTCTGCCGGCGGTGAAAAGGATTTCAATGCCCGGCTCATGTTCTGTACATACCAGACCATGATCAAATACATAGATGATAAGGACAAACGGTTCTCTTCCGGGCGGTTTGACCTGATTATCATTGACGAGGCGCACCGCAGCATTTTCAACCGTTACGGGACCATTTTCAAATACTTTGACAGCTTCCTTGTTGGACTGACCGCAACGCCGAAAAACGATGTAGATGCCAATACATACCGCATTTTTGGCTGTGAAGCCGGAATCCCCAACTTTGATTATACCTTGGAAGACGCTGTGAAAGAGAAGTTTCTGGTTGGCTATCATGTGATCAACCGCACATCCAAGATGCTGTCCAAAGGCATTGATTTTCAGAATTTGACTGAGGATGAAAAAGCACAGCTGGATGAGTATCTGGAAGAAGACCCTCCCACACCGGACTTTAACATCCCCGGAAATGAAATATTCAAATACCTGTTCAACAAGGATACCTGCCGCAGAGTTCTGGAGGAGTTGATGCAGTGGGGATACCGTGTTGACGGAGGCGAAACCCTTGGCAAAACTATCATTTTCGCCTATAACCACAAGCACGCTCAAATGATTGTAGATTGCTTTCATGAACTATATCCGGAGTATCCTGCCAACACTTGCCAGCTGGTGGACTATTCCGTGAACTACGGCGACGATCTGGTTTTGAAGTTTGAAGAAGATGATGAGTTCCGCATTGCGGTTTCTGTTGATATGCTGGATACCGGTGTGGATGTTCCTGCCGTGCTTAATCTGGTGTTCTTCAAGAAAGTGCGGTCAAAAATCAAATTTGTTCAGATGATCGGACGAGGTACCAGACTGTGCGAGAACATCTATGGCCCCGGAAAGCACAAGAGCGGATTCCAGATTTTTGACTACTGCGGCAACTTTGAGTATTTCGGAGAGCACCCAGACGGGAAAGATGGCAAGGAGATGCTTACGCTGTCGCAGCGGCTATTCCAGACTCGACTCGATATGCTGTTTGAGCTTCAAAAGCTGGAGTATCAGGAAGATGCATGGTTCCATGCCTATTATGACCAGATCAAGACAGAGCTGCATGGTATGGTCGTAAAAATCAAGTCGCACAGTAACCGAATCCAGGTGCGTGAGGCCATGCAGTATGTGGACAAGTATTACAATCTTGATACTTGGGTATCCCTTTCGCCGGTGATGGTCAAAGAGGCCAAAGTACATATTTCTCCGCTGCTTGACAGTGGTTTGAACGGAGATCATTTAAGTGTGGCGTTCGATGTGCGGATGTATCACATCGAAAAGGCATTGCTGGCTGGCATTGGCATCAAGAGCGTTTCTGATCATGTGAAAAATATCCGCCTGATCGCACAGTATCTGCTGACCGAAAAGGCATCTGTTCCCCAAGTTCTCAAAAAAGCTTCGGAACTAAAAGCTGTGATGAGCGAGGATTTCTGGCCTTCCGCTTCTGTTCAGGATTTGGAGAAGTATCGTTCTTCCCTGCGGGATTTGATGCAGTTCCTTGTTGGCTCTGGCAAAAAGAAATTTGACATTGATATTGCCGATGAAGTAGACGAGGCTGAATACCAGCCTGAAGATACCATGATTGACATTCGGACATACCGTGAGAAGGTCATTGACTATCTGGCAGAGCATCTGGATAGTGCTGTAATCAAGAAGATTCATAATTTGGAGCCGATCACCAATGCTGACCTGGCGGAACTTGAACATATTTTGTGGCATGAGCTTGGAACAAAAGCAGAATACGATGAGGCAACCGATATCGGCAATTTGGCGGCATTTGTCCGCAGCCTGATTGGCCTAAGTCAGGAGGCTGTTAATGTCAAATTTGGTGAATATCTCAGTGGAAATCTGCTGAACTCTCAGCAGCAGGAGTTTGTGCGTACAATCATCAACTATGTCAGAGAAAACGGCGATGTCGAGCTTGCTGATATGGTCAACACAGAACCGTTCAACAATTACGATTTGAATGAGATTTTTGGCATCAATTTGCCTGCTATGATCACAGTGGTGCGGATGCTGCATGATGTGGTACAGGTACAGTGATGCAATTCTATCGAGGTTGGATGGTTATTATACGAAATACGAAAAAATAATATCAAAATGGCACAGCCCACCGATCATCTGACCGGCGGGCTGTCCTGCGTCTATTTTGTTAATCCAGCAACTCAGACCATGATCCCCGCTATGTACCGAACCTCTATCTCATGCCCCATAGCAGTCCTGTCTGCACGGGTATAGTTCGCAGTTCGTATGGTACTCATCTTCTTGACCATCTGGCCGCCGACAGAGCCGGCTTCGCGGGAGGTCAGGTCGCCGTTGTAACCCTGCTTGAGGTTAACGCCGACTTCGGAGGCAGCTTCCATCTTGAACTTATCCATGGCAGCGCGTGCTTCCGGAACGTTGATACGATTGCTGTTCTTGCTGGACATAATTGTTACTCCTTTTTGTTTTTGTGTGATTGGGTATCGCAAGTGTAGTTTGACTCAAAAAGAAGCGAATATTCAGCTTGAGCGGAGGTAAGTTCTGGCACGGCAGGCGAAACGATACCATAAAAAATCCCAGTCTTTGAATTTTACTTTTCAAATCGGGACGGGCGCTTTAAAACGCGCGAAAGGACAGGCCGGAGAAGAATCCTCTCCCGGACCTGTCCTTTTTGTTCCGGTGCAACCGATACAACCGCAAAAAACGTCACCGGCAGAGCCCGAACTGCTGCGCTAGTGCGCGGAACACCGGTACGGAGCGCTCCAGCTTCTCTTTCGGCACGCAATAGGCAAGGCGGGCATAGCCCGGGCAGTAAAACTCCTCGCCCGGGATCAGCAGCAGGTCCATCGACATGGCCTGGCTGCAAAACGCGCCGGGCTCTCCGGGCGTCCTGATGAACAGATAAAACGCTCCGTCCGGACGCACGCAGGAGTAGCCAAGCTCCGTCAGCGCACTGTAAATATAATTGCGGTTTTCCTCATAGACGGCAAGGTCCGCGGTCTGACCGATACACGCACCGACCACCCTTTGAAACAGGGAGGACACGTTGATATACCCCAGCGCGCGTGCCGCTCCGTTGATCGCCGCCATCACGGCGTCATGCTCCGCCGCCTGCGGTGAGACGGCAAGGAAGCCCACGCGCTCACCGGGCAGGGAAAGCGACTTGCTGAAGGAGTAGCAATAGACCGTGTCGGAATAGATCGCCGGCAAAAAGGAAACCTCCTTTTGACCGTAGACCAGCTCGCGGTACGGTTCGTCCGCGATCAGATAGATCGGGTGACCGTACTCCCCGCTTTTACGCTCCAGAAGCCGGGCGGTCTCCGTCAGACTCTCGCGGGAGAAAACCGCGCCGGACGGATTGTTCGGGGAATTGAGCAGCACCGCCGCCGTTCGCTCGGAAAGCGCGCGCTCCATCGCCGCAAGGTCCACCTGGAAGGTTTCCGGGTCGGACGGCACCACAACGAATTTTGCGCCGGCAGCTTCCGCATAGATCTTATATTCGGAAAAACAAGGCGCTATCGTCAGCAGCTCATCTCCCTCCGAGAGCAGCGCGGCGCAGGAAATCGCCAGCGCCGAGGAAGCGCCGGAGGTCATAAAGATGTCCTCCGGACGGTATTTTGCCGCAAAGGAGCGGTTGAGATACTCGGCGATCCGGCTGCGGACCTCAAAAAGTCCCGGCGCGGGCGTGTAGGCGTGAAGCTCCTGCGGCGGAAGCTCGGAAAGCAGCGTGCGGATCGTCTCCGCCACACTCTCCGGCGGTTCGACGCTGGGGCTGCCGATGGTAAAGTTAAAAACATTTTCCGCGCCGATCTCCGCGGCGCGCCGGTCGCCGTAAGCGGCAATTTCCCGGATCGCACATCCCTGCGCGCCCCAGTCAATCATCTTTTGTGAGATCATACCTGTCCCTCCGTCAAATATTGCTTCAAAAACCGTATTGCCTGCACATAGCCGTCGAAGCCGAGCCCCTTGTACGTCTGAACGCAGGCCTTTCCGGCATAGGAGATCTGCCGGAACGCCTCGCGGCTGTCCACATCGGAGATGTGCACCTCCACCGCCGGCAGTCCCACCGCCTTGAGCGCGTCAAGGATCGCCACGCTCGTATGCGTATAAGCCGCCGGATTGATGACAATGCCGTCGTACTCGCCGAAAGCCTGCTGGATCGCATCCACGATGGCGCCCTCATGGTTCGACTGGAAAAAGCCGACGTCGATGTTCTCGCGCTCGCAGGCGCCGCGGATCAGGGCAAGCAGGTCGGCATAGCTCTTTTTGCCGTAAATATCCGGCTCACGCAGACCCAAAAGGTTCAGGTTCGGTCCGTTGATGACAAGTATTTTCACTGCAAACTCTCCTCGATCCGCTCTGCGGTCTGCTCCACAGAGCCGTTGTTGTCAATGACCCGGTCGGCAAAGCGTTCATAGAGCCGCTCGCGCCGGGCATAAAGCTCCTGCGGCGAATGCTTCCGGGAAAGCGGGCGCCCTTCGGCGGGAAGGGACTCCAGCGCGCGCTGCAGCCAGAATATCCGCCCATTCTGATGCAGCAGCGGATAGTTCTCCGCCCGTGTGACGCAGCCGCCCCCGGTGGAGATGACCGCGCCGGACAGCTTGCCAAGCTCTGAGAGCACTTCACTCTCCAGCGCCCGGAAGCGTTCCTCCCCATCGCGGGAAAAGATCTCCGGTATCGTCATGCCGGCACGCTGCGCCACGAGGGCATCCGAGTCGTAAACGGGGCGTCCGAGCCGCTTGCCGAGCGCCGCCGCCACGGTGCTTTTCCCGCAGCCCGGCATCCCGAGCAGAACGATGTTTTGCAGCTTCGCGCATATTGTCTGCTCGATCTCGCCGATCCGCGACGCGTCGACCGTGCCGCCGGTAAAGCGCTCACAGCTGCGCGCCGCCTGGGCGACCAGCATGCGCAGACCGCTGCGGCAGGGAATGCCGAGTTCTTCGGCCTGCATCAAAAGCGCCGTGCGCGCAGGATTGTAGATAAGGTCAAATACGCCCTCGCACTTCGGAAACCGGCGCAGATCCACGGCGGCTTTGCCGTTGTCCGGATACATGCCCAGCGGCGTGGTGTTGACGATGATCTGCGCGTCGGCGTGGCGGTCAAGATTCTGATAGTTATCCTCGCCGCGGCGCGAAATAACGGTAACGCTCTCCGCGCCCATCGCATGCAGCACCGCGCAGACCGTAACACTGGCGCCGCCGCTCCCAAGCACGACGGCGCGGCGCCCCGCCACCCGGATGCCGCTGCTGTCGACAAGGCAGGAAAAGCCAAAATAATCGGTATTGTCCCCGTACAGCCTGCCGTCCGGCAGATGCACCAGCGTGTTGACGCTGCCAAGTTGCCGCGCCTGCGGCGAAAGCACATCGCAGTATGGGACAACGGTCTTTTTATAGGGGATCGTCACATTGAGCCCGTCCCATTCCGCACTGCGCAGAAACAAGTCCAGCTCCTCCGGCGCACGCTCATAAAGGCGGTAGGTATAGTCGGCAAGCTGCGCGTGGATCATGGGCGAATAGCTGTGTTTGAGCTTTTCTCCCAGCAGACCGCACTGAAGCATCATATCACCTCACTGTAGCTGCCGAGATAGGAAAACTCCTCGCACAGTGTGGGCATTTCGCCCATAAGCTGCAAAAACTGCGGCGAATAGACGGAGGTTTCCAGATCAAAGTAGAACATAAACTCGAAATTCCGGTTCGGCAGCGGGCGGCTCTCCAGCTTGTTGAGGTTGAGTCCCAGCGCGTAAAAGCGGGAGAGCAGCTTATAGAGGGAACCCGGCTCATGCGGCAGCACCGCCATCAGGCTGGTACGGTCCGCTCCGGGATAGATCTCCAGCTTCTTGGAGATACAGATAAAGCGCGTAAAGTTGTTGTCCATATCCTGCACCGAGCTTTCCAGACAGCTCAGACCGTAGATCTTGCCGCAGGAGTGTGAGGAAAGCGCCGCGGCGTCCCTGCGTCCGGCTTCCGCCACCATCTTTGCCGCCACCGCCGTGTTCTCGCAGGGGATGACGCGCGCATTCGGAAAGCTTTGCAGGTACTTCTCGCATTGACTGATGGCCTGCTGATGAGAATAGATCTCCCGGATCTCCTCCCGTCTGGTTCCGGGATTGACCAAAAGGCAGTGATCCACCTTAATGCGCACGCTGCGCACGATGCGGAAGTTGTGGTTCATCATCAGGTCATAGACGGCGTTGACGCTGCCGGCCGTGCTGTTTTCCAGCGGAACAACGCCGTAACGGCAAAGTCCGCTTTCGATCGCGGAGAAAACCGCGTCAAAGCTGGAAAGATAGAGAATGGCGGGGCGCTTGAACAGCCTGTCGCAGGCGATCTGGGAGTAGGCGCCGGCAACGCCCTGACAGGCGACCGAGGCATCCGAAGGAAAGAGCGCCGGCGTTTCGTCGATCGCACCTTGGATCTGCGCCGTCAGCTCCGAAGCGGTGCCCAGCAGGCGGTTTTGATAGCTGCGGCTGAGCTCAAAGAGCAGCGAGTAAAGGGATGCCGTGTACTCCCGCAGCTCCTCCGGAACGGACGAGGCGACCTCAAGCAGCTTCTGCCTCTCGCGCTCAGGGTCAAATACGGGTCGTTTCTGTTCTTTTTTCCATGCGGCGATATCGGACGCGGTGTCCATGCGCTCGCAAAAAAGCGTCACCAGCTGTTTGTCAATGCGGTCGATCCGGTTTCTGTATTCATCAATGTTCATACGTTTCCTCACTTCTTCTCCCTCTTATGTCCGAGCAAAGCATCGTACACGGCGATCGCCGCGGCCGCCTCAACGCAGGGTACGGCGCGCGGAACGATGCACGGGTCATGCCGCCCGGTAACGCGAAGCTTCTCCGGCTTCAGGGTCTCAAGATTGACGCTTCTCTGCTCCCCTGCAATGGACGGCGTCGGTTTGATCGCAACGCGGAAGGTGAGCGGCATTCCGTTTGTGATGCCGCCGAGGATCCCGCCGCAGTGGTTGGTTTCCGTTTTGATCGTGCCGTTTTCCACGATAAAGGGGTCGTTATTTTCGCTGCCGCGCAGCGCGGCGGAGGCAAAGCCGCTGCCAAACTCAATACCCTTGACTGCCGGGATGGCGAAGGCGGCGGCTGCGATCCGGTTTTCCATGCCGTCAAACATCGGATCGCCCAGTCCCGCCGGCAAGCCAAGCACCGCGCATTCGATCACACCGCCGACGGAATCTCCCTCCGCCCGGGCGGCTGCGATCTCGGCGCGCATGGCTTCTCCGCGCCCGTCGTCCACCGTCGGGAAGGGCTTGTCCGCAGTCGAAGCCGTCAACTCACCGGTATCGTGCACGCTGCCGATGGCGGCAATGCGCGAGATCACCCGGATCCCCTCGGCGGCAAGCAGCTGCAGACAGATGCCGCCCGCCATGCAAAGGGGCGCCGTCATGCGTCCGGAGAAATGCCCGCCGCCGGAGCGGTCCTGCGCGCCGCCGTATTTGACCTGCGCGGTAAAATCCGCATGTCCCGGGCGGGGCACCGCCGCGAATGCGGCATAGTCCGCGGAACGGGTATCGGTATTGCGGATGATCGCCGCAAGCGGCGCGCCGCAGGTGACCCCGTCGACGAGACCGGAGAGGAATTCGCTCTCATCCGCCTCCTTGCGCGGCGTTGTGTAATCGCTCTGCCCGGGAGCGCGGCGGCGGAGAAAGTACTGAAGCGTTTCAAGATCGATCCTCTCTCCGGCCGGGATCCCCTCAAGCGTCATACCGATCGCCGGGGAATGGGATTGACCGAATATCGTCAGGCGGATATTCTCGCCATAGCTGCTGCTCATAATCAGTCTCCCTTCAGCTGCTGAAAGTCTGTCCAGAAATCAGGGTAGGATTTTTGCACGCATTCGCTGCCGCAGATCGTGACCGCGCCGCGGCAGATGCCGCCTGCCACGGCGGCCGACATGGCAATGCGATGATCGCCGCAGGCGTCGACCGTGCCGCCGGCGAGCGTGCGCCCGCCGCGGATCACAAGACCGTCCGGCAGCTCCTCTGCCTCCGCGCCCAACGCGCGGAGCATCTGCGTGGTGCTGTGCAGGCGGTCGGACTCCTTGAGCCGCAGCCGCTGTGCGTGAATCACGCGGGTCTCGCCCGAAGCGGCGGCCGCCACAACGCTCAAAACGGGGATGAGGTCGGGGATCGGCGAGGCGTCGATGGTGATGCCGTGCAGCGCGGCGCGCTTTACCGTGACGCTGCTGCCGTCGGACGCGACCTGCGCGCCCATCTCCTCCAGCAGCGGCACGATCGCCCTGTCTCCCTGCCGCGACTGCGGATCCAGTCCGGTCACGCGGATCCCGCGTTCAGACAGCGCGCCGGCACAGAGGAAAAAGGCGGCGTTGGAATAGTCGCCCTCCACGGAAAGCTCCGGCGCAAAGCGACAGTGCTGTCCGCCCGGGATACGGTAGCCGGCGCCGGTTTTTTCTGTCTGTACGCCGCCGAGACGAAGCACCTCCTCCGTCATCGCGACATAGGCGGCGGATTCCAGCGCGCCTTCAATGTGCAGCGTGCTTTCCCCCTCCAGCAGCGGAAGCGTCATGAGCAGAGCGGAAATATACTGCGAGGAGATGTTCCCCGGAAGGAAAAAAGCCCCGGGGCGAAGCTGTCCGCTGCAATACAAGCGTGCGCCGTCGCCACGGATGTCCATCCCGTTCCGGCACAGCTCACGGCGCAGCGGCTCGATCGGACGCTCCGGCAGCCGCCCCTCCCGCTCAAATACCGCCGAAGCGCCCAGCACTCCCACCAGGGGCAGCAAAAAGCGCAGGGTAGAACCGCTCTCACCGCACGGGAGCGGGCAAAGCCCCGGCGGCGGCGCGGAAACGGGGCGCAGGTGAAGCACTTCGCCCTCTGCATCGACCGAGGCGCCCAGCGCTTTGAGACAGGCGACCGTTGCTAAGATGTCCTTCGACAGTCCGCGGCAGCGGAGCGTGACCTCCTTCTCCCCCATCGCGGCGCACAAAAGCATCCGGTGCGCCTGTGACTTGGAGGCGGGGATATGCACCTCGCCGGTGCGCGCCCCCGGTAAAATCGTCTTGTTCATCGGATCCCTCCGGCATACATCCAGTCGCGGATCTCCGAAGTGGGAATGCTCTCGATCCGGCAGCGCCCGATCTCCTCCGGAATGATGAGATGCATCGTTGTACCAGAGAGCTTTTTGTCGGACAGCGCCGCTTGATACAGCGCGTCAAGAGGCAGCTTCGTCTCGCCCGGAAGGTCGTATTGCTTCAATATTTCGAGCAGGCGGTCGCGCGTCTGCTCCGTGCAGATCCCCTTTGCGGCGGCGGCACGGGCGATGACCGCCATGCCGGTCGCCACGGCCTGCCCGTGCAGAATGCCGAAATCGCTGCAGGCTTCTATCGCGTGAGCAACGGAATGCCCGAGATTGAGCATCCTGCGGCGACCGAAATCGAACTCATCCGCCATCACGTAATCCCGTTTCATCGTGACGCAGACTTCGATCACCCGTTCATACTGTTCGCGTATCGGCGTCTGCCGAAGCTGCTCAAAAAAGGCGGCATTGCCCAAGACGCCGTACTTGATCACCTCCGCGCAGCCGCAGCGATACTCCTCCTCCGGGAGCGTCGCAAGAAGCTCCGGGTCGCAAAGCACCAAAGACGGCTGGTGGAAACAGCCCGCCTGATTCTTCCCCGCATCCAGATCGACGGCGGTCTTTCCCCCGACAGAGGAATCCACCATCGCCAAAAGCGTCGTCGGCACCTGCACGAAGCGAATGCCGCGCTGGTAGGTCGCCGCGACAAAGCCGGCAAGATCGCCGACCACGCCGCCGCCGAGCGCGACGATGACGTCGCTGCGCGTCAGACGCTCCCGGCAAAGGGCGTTGAGCGCGCGGCCGTAGGTCTCCAGCGTTTTGGAGGCTTCTCCGTGCGGAAACACAAAGTGCACCACGCGAAAGCCCGCGCTGCGCAGCGCCTCCTCCGCCCGCTCCCCGTAGAGGGAAAAGACCGTATCGTCGGCGATCACGGCAGCGGTGCAGACGCCGACGCACTCAGCCGTCTTCTGTCCGAGGCAATTCAAAAGCCCGCGCCCGATCAGAATGTCGTACGCATGGGACGCTTCAATGTGTATGCGCTTCAATGTCCGTCGACCTCCTCTTTTCTCCGTCTTCCGTCCTCCAGCAGAGCGATCAGACCGGGAAGATCGTCCGTTTCCATCGCCCGGCGGTATTTCTGCAGCTCGTCAAGCAGCGTGTCCAGTTCGTCAAGCAGGAAGTCCCTGTTTTCCATGAACAGCTCCGCCCACATCTGCGAATTGAGCCATGCAACGCGCGTCATGTCCTTGTAGCTGCCTGCGGAAAAACCCCGGTGCGTCTGTGCAGTCGGGCTTTTGATGTAGGCATTGGACACCACGTGCGCCAGCTGCGAGGTGAAGGCGATCATACGGTCATGCTGCTCCGCGGTGGTAACGGAAAAGCGGGCGAAGCCTGCCGGGGCGAGCAGCTCCTTCACCCTGCCCAGCAGCTCGATGTCGTTTGCGTCCTTCGGCACAAGCACCATCGGCGCGCTGCGAAACAGCGTAGGCGTCGCAAACTTGAATCCGGAATAGTGGGTCCCCGCCATCGGATGTCCGCCGAGGTAGGTAAAGCCATACTGCTCGGAAAGGGCGAAGCCCGCCTCGCAAACCACGCGTTTTGTGCCGCAGCAGTCGATCACGACCGGCTTCGTGCCGAAAAACGGCGCGTGCTCCTTCAGATAGTCGATCGCCGCACAGGGATACACGGCGATGAGAACGAGATCGCACTGTGAAAGCGCATCCTCCGTCAGCGGTCCGTCCACGGCGCCGTACATCGCGGCAAAGTCATAGACGGAGCGGTCCGTGTCAAAGGCCAGAACGCGATGTCCCTGCTCGTGAAAGGTCTTTGCAAAGGAGCCGCCGATCAGCCCGAGCCCAACGATTCCGACCGTCATTTCGCGATCACCCGGCGAATTTCACGCACCTTCTCCGCCACCTCTTCATACTGCTCCGGCCGCAGGGACTGTGCGCCGTCGCAAAGAGCGTGTATCGGATCGTTGTGCACTTCGATGATCAAACCGTCCGCGCCGCAGGCGGCCGCCGCCATTGCCATCGGCGGAACAAGGCGGTTGACGCCGGTGGCGTGGCTCGGGTCAACAATGACCGGCAGGTGGGTCAGCTCATGAAGCATCGGAACAGCGGCAAGGTCGAGCGTATTGCGCGTGTAATCGTCAAACGTGCGGATCCCGCGTTCGCAGAGAATGACGCGCTCATTGCCGCTTGCCATAATATATTCCGCGCTCATCAGCAGTTCCTTGAGCGTATTGGCAAGACCGCGCTTGAGCAGGATCGGCTTGTTCGTCTTGCCCAGCTCACGCAGCAGATCGAAATTCTGCATATTCCGCGCACCGACCTGCAGCACGTCCACGTCTTCAAAAAGCGGGAGCGCCTCCGTGCTCATGATCTCCGAAACAATGGGCAGACCCGTTTCCGCGCGGGCGATCTTCAAAAGCTCCAGACCGGTTGCCTTCAGACCGTCAAAGTCATAGGGAGAGGTGCGCGGCTTGAACGCACCGCCGCGCAGCATATCCGCGCCGGAAGCCTTGACGGCTTTTGCCACCGCAACGATCTGCTCTTCACTCTCCACCGAACAGGGACCGGCAATCATGCAGAAATGCCCCTTGCCGACCTTTACATCGCCGATTTCAACCACGGTATCCTCGGGATGGAATTTGCGGTTGCAGCACTTAAACGGCTCGGTCACCCGCTTGACGGAGTCCACGATCTCAAGACTACTCACCAGGTCCATATCGACCTTTGTGGTGTCGCCCACAAGCCCGAGCACCGTCTGATAGGCACCCTCCGAAATATGAATATCCAGCCCGAGATTTTTCAGCCAGTGAATCAGCTGATCCCGGCTTTCCTTTGTCACACCAGGCTTCATCACAACAATCATTGCTGTTTCCTCCTCTTTGAAAAAATAACGCCGCACAGGACTAACCTGTGTGGCGTAATAGAAATAGGATACTGTTATGTCCAACTTCCGCAGCACAAATTAGCCTTACCCCAACGAAGCGGTAAAGTAATAATAGTATGCAAAAAGAATGGACTTGAACATAAGAGACACTCCTGAAAGTGAATTCTATGATTCTATTATGGCTTATTATAATAATGCAAAAAGCCGTTGTCAATATAAAAAGCATACAGCTTTGCGCGCATTTGCGGCGGAACATGCTGTACGCAATGCTCATACACCGTGTGCAGCTGCGCCGGTTTTTCTCCGCGGTCTCAAAACAGAAGCCGCCCTTCGGCGAAAATTTCTATTGTCGCATCGGAAAAGTTGTGCTATGATAGTTGCGTTGCCGGCGCGTGGTGCTGTCGCCTTGCTGTAATGGGTTTGCATGCCGCGCCGCCCGCCCCTGAATTGAATACGCGCCTGTGATGGAATTGGCAGACATGCGGGATTTAGGTCGTGTCACCTCAGTGAAGGTTTTTAATGATGCGCTCATTACTATATGGAGGCAAGCTTTATGGGAAAGTTTGTTAAGAGAAATCAATCTTTAACTGTACCAACGACTAATGCGCCAGATAAGATTGATACATGGGCTGGAAAACAAACTGCACGAGTAACAAAAATTTACAATCAACCGGATGGCTCTATTTTGAAAGCAACAAGAAAAATCAACAAAGACGGTTCCATTACGGATAGACTTGAGCATCGGCATAAATGAGTTGTATGAATGACGCTTTTGCTTCATTAGGTTTAAAACGCAAACTTTATCTTTGGTAAGAACAGGTTCACCTGTTTTTATATGCGGATTAAGGTAATTGCCTCCGCTCCGGTCGCTTCATCGGATAAAATTTAGAAGTCTCTGTGGGTTAAGCGATACGCTCCACCTCGGGTACTCCCCCGTGTAAAAATAGGAGAATATGCGGGCGTGGTGGAATTGGCAGACTCGACGGATTTAGGTTCCGTTACCTCAGTGGTGTGCGGGTTCAAGTCCCGCCGCCCGCACCAAAATTGAGTGTTCTTATTGAATACTCAATTTTTTTATTTTAGAAAATATATGTTTTTCTGATGCATTATGATATAATTTCTTTAAGAGAAAGGTGGCATGATGCTCTTTTCTATACCCCATTTACTGATAAAAACGGAAAGCTTTTAGATGCTCTCCATATTCAGCAGCATTTGAAACAATTGCAATTTAAGAAAATTGAAGAATGTTATCAGATTGAATACAAAACAACACTTTTTAAACTTTTTTATGTTCAGACTGCATTCCGAAGACGATGCTCAAATTTATACCGAAGTAATGAAGGAAAACTCAACAAGAAAACTTAGGCAATACCGCACAGTACAAAACGTGCAATATAACCTGAAGAATGGTATAATTTTTCTATGGATAAGCAAATGAGTCTGTCCGCGTTCAGTGATGAGCTGGCGAACGTGCGGACAAAGAAAAAAGAATTTCTTGCGCAGATCGATCGCATCATTCCGTGGGGAGAATGGGTTACGGAAATCAAGCCGTGCTATTACAAAGGAGAGCGCGGGAACAAGCCCTACGATTTGGAACTGATGCTGCGGATCTATATGCTACAAAATCTGTATGACCTCTCAGACATGGGAACTGTGGCAGAGGTCATAGACAGCCGCGCATTTTCAGAGTTCTGCGGCGTTGATTCCAGCAATCAAGTGCCAGACGGAGATACACTGGGACGGTTTCGGCATATTCTTGAGGAGAACGGCATTCAGCAGAAACTGTTCACCCGGGTGGTCCAAAGCCTTATGGAAAAGGGTCTTATTCTCAAGAAAGGCACAATTGTAGACTCAACGATCATAGAAGCCCCATCCTCTACCAAAAACAAGAAGAAGGAACGGGATCCTGATGCGCATCAGGTGAAGAAGGGCAATACATGGCATTTCGGATATAAGGCTCATATCGGCGTAGATCAGGACAGTGGTCTGGTTCACAGCATCGAAGTGACTGGTGCCAATACACATGATGTTACAATGGTACCGAAGCTGCTGACTGGGGAGGAAAATGCTGTTTATGGGGACAGCGGATATCTCGGCGTCGAAAAACGGGATGATGCCATTATCAGAAATACCCGGGGGAAAAAGATCAAATATAAAACCAACCGCAGACCATCCCAGAGCAAGAAAAAGTCTGTCCGCTCCAAAGCGCAGATTAAGCGTCGTGAGCACGAAAAGTCGTCTGTCAGGGCAAAGGTGGAGCATGTATTTGGAGTCGTAAAGGGGCAGTTTGGCTACCGAAAAACACGATACCGAGGTCTGCCGAAACAGACGGCAAAAATGAATATGCTGTTTGCTCTGGCAAATCTGATTCTGGCTGACAGGCCCTGCCTGGCAGTCTGATGATGTGTTGCCTCAGACAATAGTTGGATGGCAGACACGGACAAATTTCATAATACCGTTTTATCCGCTTAATCGCTTGCATTTACAAAGCCATTCTGCGGTGTTGCCCTTATTCTTCCTCAAACAAATAATTTAAAATGAGAAAATCCAAGTTCTCCCAATAGATCATACAATATTAGCATAATACTATAGAAATGGAGAAAAAATATGAGCAATTCAATTCTTTATTATCCGACGATTGAGTTTCGTCCAGAGGACTATCAATGGTTGTGGAATGCCTCGCTTTTTGCAGATAAAATATACAGAATAGTTCCTCCTGGTTATGAGCTTCAAGAGCCTCGAAACATTAAGGCATTGTGCTCCACAGGAGAAATCGGCATTCCAATTTCTCCTGTAACATATTCTAGAGAAGCCAGCGAAAAGTTTTCTGATTTTATAAATATGAATCAAAGTAAAGCTGCCGCACTTTCTTTGATTGATTCTAATGAGTCAGAATATATTAGAATCCATTCCTCGAAAATGGATGTTAAACTTCTACAAAATGTATTTTTTAAGCTTAAACATATTGACGAAGATGAGAATTGGCTTTATGCACAGCCCAATACGGCAAACTTCTATATGACATTTTTGGCAAACCACATTGCAAAACAGAACTCGCTGTCTTTGTGGACAAGAAATCAAGAACTATGGACGACATCAACATATTTTTTATATGATGGAACACTTCAAGATGATTACAGACCTGGGAAAGAGTTCATTGAACCAAGCACTGATGCTTTAGTATCACTCATGATCCCCGATGTTTTCCCACAGAATCTTCTCAATGTACCCCCGGAAAATATACTGTATTTTCGAGATAAAAGAAAGGATGAACGGACTCAGTTTTTAAATGCCATTGATCATCTTCGCAAAGAGCTTGCTAAGGCAGATGCCCCTGAAGTAATCCGCGCAATACTTAACGACGAAAAGAAAATGGTTGATGCCGCCGCCAATGAATACAAAAAGAGTATGGATATTTTGAAAGTTGTTCGGTTTGGCGGCATTTTAACTACAGCTATGACAATTACTGCGGACGCATTGGGCTATTGCAGTAATATTTCTACGTTATGTAAGGATATTCTTACATCAGCAGGCCTTTGGGTTGATATCTTGACCGGAATGTTTGAGAAAAAAGCAAAATCAATAGATAATCCATATACCTACTTAGCACATATCTCATCTAATTTTTCATATTATTCAGCTTCATCTCAAATATATGCCGGACAACCCCCGATTGCAAAATACAACTATACATTATATCGAGGGTTTGAAGAATTTATAAACGATTGATCTACATGTTTTCAACTTTATAACGGGTATTATCACACCAATAATATCTTTTCCATCACGATCTCATCTACCTCCCGCTCCAGTTCCCGTATTCTCTCCTGTAACGATAAAATATGGGCGTCGAGGATCGGTTTCCTCAACGCCCATATTTTTTGCATCTGTGCCAGTTCTTTTCGCTCTGTCGCGCAACGTTCCTGCATGGCAACGACGTGATCCCACACGGCAACATCAATGGTTTCTTCGTGGATACGGTGGGAAGTACAATAGCTCTTGCCATTGCGATGATACCCTCGGCAAACATATTCTACGCGCCGTTTGCCGTTCCAATAGCGTATCATGGGGATGAAAGCATTGCCGCATTCCCGACAAGTCAGCAGACCCGCATATCGATGCTTGGCCTGATTCCCATTGGCAGGTCGAGCCTGTGTTTTCAAGAGTTTCTGCGCCTGCTCCCATTCCTCCCGTTCTATAATCACCGGATAAAAGCTTTCGTGCCGAATCCACTCCCCCGCTCCCAGCCGCTTGATCTTACCGTCCCTTGTTTCGCTGCGGTGGTTGTTCAGCACACCCGTATATGCTTCCTCCACCAGCGCATTCTTCACACTGGCATATGTCCAGAGGAACTGTCCATCGCGGGTCTTATGGGTTTTCTGTAACTCCCGACCGCACTGTTCCGCTCGGAGCTGTGCCGGCGTTTTCCGTCCCATAGCATTCAGCCTGCGGGCGATCTCCTTTTGCCCACAGCCTTGCAAGTACAGAGAATAGATGATCTGCACCGTGACCGCCGCTTCAGAATTGATTTGAATTTCATTCGTATTCCTATCTTTCCGGTAGCCGAAAGGCGGCGTAATCACGATGCCGCTCTTTTGCTTCTGCCGGTATCCCGCGCGGATTTTATTCCCGATATCCTTGGCATAGAAATCGTTCATCAGACCACGCACACCGACAATCAGATCATCCTCATCGCAGAAGGTATCAATGCCTTCCGTGGCGGAAAGCACACGTACCTGGCACTGTCTGAGATAGTCTATGAACAGCGCAGTTTGGGTTTTATGCCGTCCCAGCCGTGACAGGTCTTTGACAATGACGGCATCGATCATTTTGGCATCTGTTGCCGCCGCGAGTTCATTCAGCCCGCGGCGGCTGAATTTCATACCGCTGATATTGTCATCGAAAGAGCTGCCAACGACGATATGCCCATGCTTCTCAGCATAAGCACGACAGATCTCCTGCTGATTGTGCAGAGAGTTCATCTCCCTGTCATCGTCGTTCGACAGACGAGCATACAACCATACCCTCATGTTACTTCTCCACATAGTCGCCGTAGATAATGTGCGCCAGCCTGTCCCAATCGAAACTCAGATCGCCGAATTGCTCGACCAGTTCGCCGTCTTCGTAATAGTCCGTGTGCCCGCGGAAGGGTGCTTTGATGCGGATATCCAAGTCGATTTTTCCGTCATGCTCGTGGACGAGAATTTTGTCTACAAGCAGTCGCAGGTGTGCTTCAGTCATCTTGCCGTCCTCTAAAATTTCGTCAATGAGGCATATGTCCTTTTTCAACTTGGCTTGCCGACTCCGAAGCACCTCAGCAACATTTTGCAATTCTTTGATCTGTTTTTTCGCTTCCGCAATTTCCGCCTCCCGTTTTTCGATCATTCGATCATAGCGTTCGGCATTGGATCTGTCCCGAATACGTTCCATCAGTATTGCCTCCACATCTTCTTCCAGACCCGCAATACGATCTTTCAGTTTTGAAATATTTGCCGCTGCAAAAGATGCTTTCGGCAACCATTTTTCAATAACTTTCTCGAGCATATTCCAGTTCTGTTGGTACATGTTCTTGGTTTCTCTCAGCTCTTTGAAGATAAGTTCATCCAAGGTTTCCTCCCGTATCGCATGGGCAGTGCAGTGTTCTTTACCGTACCGATTGTACGTATCGCACAGATACTCGACTCGCTCTCCGCTCTTCAGCTTGATTCGCCTTCCCAAAAATGTGCGTCCGCAGTCCTGACATCGAAGAAGCCCGCTGTAACGGTGCACCCTATTTTCAGCGCTGGCTCTCACATTCTTGTCTTTTCTTTCCACCATCAGTGCCTGCGCCTGTTCCCACAGGTCACGACTGATGATAGCCGGAAAGAAGTTTTCATGTCGGTATTGTTCCTCCGGTTCTGTAAATCGGAAGGTTTTATTGATTTTGTTGGTGTCGCTCTTATGGCAGATGAGCGTACCGATGTAGCTTTCATCACGGAGGATTCTGCTTACCATAGTGGCATCCCAGATATGTTTTTTCTTGATACCATCGTTGGTGTATGGCTGTCGTTTGTTCAGCAGCTCCAACTGCATCTGCGCCGGTGTTTTACGTTTCTGTTCATTCAGCATTCGCGCAATTGCTTTGAGTCCCCTGCCGCCAACATACTCCGTGAAAATCAGTCGGATGGTTTCAGCGGCCTCTTCCACGATGATGACCTTCTTGGTGTTTTTATCCTTGAAGTATCCGAAAGGCGGGATTGCTACCATGCCCTCCTTTTGCTTTTGTCGATATCCGGTGCGCACACGGCGGCTGCCATCGCGGGCATAGAAATCATTGACCAGCCCCTTAAATCCGATGATGAGATCATCATTTTCGTTGAAGGTATCAATGTTTTCCGTAGCAGAAATCACACGCACATTCTTCTCACGCAGGTAGTCAATGAACAATGCGGTTTGTGTACGGTGGCGTCCCAGGCGGGACAAGTCCTTCACGATGATTGCTTCAATGCTGCCTGCATCTACCGCCTCGTAGATTTTTTCAATCCCCTCACGCTGGAAATGCATACCGCTGACATTGTCATCAAAGGACTCGCCGACGATTTCATATCCATTGGCAATCGCATATTCATAGATGATTTTTCTTTGGTTTGTCAGCGAGTTCAGTTCTTCATCTTCATCTCGCGACAGTCGATAATATAGCCAGACTTTCATGGGCTTTCCTTTCCGCTATGATATACCGTACTGCTTACGACACACCATAGCACACACTTTTTTCAATAGCTAACACAACAAATCTATCGCGCTGGAATTCTACTTAACCAACAGCGTCGGCTGTATGATTTGTGTGCAGATCAACGATCTTACACTTGCCTGCCAGCTTTATTGGAAGGGCTTTTCCGCTTCTGATTCTCTCACTGCGTATGGATTATCCATCGCCAAGTAATCGTGCAGAATCATTTTCAGGAAGTCATTGAACTGATCGTCTGTTCCGATGTAAGTAAAGCTGACCTCAGAAATGTTGTTGCGTTTTTTATATGCCATATAGTCTCTCCTTCCGAAATAATTACAGCAGGCCATTAGAACATGGTCTGCTGCCAGGTTTGTTCTTCTTCGTGATCGTCTTCTTTGTGACCGTTGGCGATGCGTTTTTCCTGTAGTTTTTTCCATCGCTTGCGGTCGATGTGCGAGGGACGCATCGTGCCGTCGTTTATGACAGCAGGGGCAGACTGCTCAAGCCTCTTACCAAGAAGAACCAGATCAGAAACAATGTCAGCGGGATCAGTATCAGCACCACAATTGTCGGCCCATCCGGGTGCGGCAGATGCAGCCGAAGCCGCGACAAACGCTTCCGCTCTTTCTGCTTCCCATCCTGTTCGACCGTCTCCCGGAGCTGCTCCACGCTCTTTGTTAGCTTCCGTATATCGTCCGCCGACGCCTTCATACCGATGCTCATTTGCATCGTATCCAGCTTGTAAAGGATCGACTCCTGCGTCTGAATTAACTGATTGGCGAACTCCTCCGGCATCGTATTCTCGATAATAATCTGCGGTATCGGCGCAGGAGTTGGGGCTTGTATTGGCGTCGGCATATTGAGCTTCTTCAGTTCTTCCTGAGATAATTTCTTCCCGTATTCTGAATTCATGTTCCATCCTCGCTTTCAGATATTTCCTGTTGTGCAGCTTTTCGTCACGGACTTTTCTGCCGCAGGGATGGGTGTAGGTGATGTTCTTACGCCCGTTCTCCCAGCGCACACCGTACCCAAGCTGCTCCATGTTTTCGATAAACTCTTTCTTCGTTCTGCTGCGGCGCATACAGAGATCGACGGCATTGATGAGCTGAAACTTCCAGCTCTCGCCCTTGACCGCCGAGCGATACTCCCGACTGTCCATTCCGCTGCCGTGTTTTGATGCGTTCTTCAGAACAGAGAGGCCGTATGTCATGCACAGCTCATCCGAGAGCTTCCGCAGTTTGAACAGCGTGTCCGGCCCCTGCCGCAGCATCTTTCCGCTCTCATAGCAGACGGCATTGACAACGAAATGCGTATGGATATGCTCCCGATCCACGTGCGTTGCGAAGAGCACTTCGCTCTCCGGCCATGCCCTTGCCGCGAATTCCCCGGCGAGCTCACGCGCAAGCTCCGGCGTGATATGTTCCTCCGGAGAGAAGGATTGCGTGTAGTGATAGAACCAAACGGGGCTTTGCTTGTGGTACATCTCCCGCGTGGCAGCGAACTCCTGATACGCAAGCTGCGGCGTACAGTGGATGCCGCTGACGAATTTCTTTGCTTCTGTTTTGTCGTCGCGCCCGACGTATTGCATCACACGATGCAGCGCAGATTTGTTCTGCGCCTTGTAGGGAATGAAACTAACCGTCGCCATCAGCGTTTCTCCTGTTCCGTCAGCGCCGAGAGCCGATCATAGATTTCGCTGAGTGCTCTCATAGCAGAGGAGAGATTGACCTCCGTGATGTGTCCCTCATTCGCCAGCACCGTCAGGTGATTTAAGTTTCTCCCAATGCCTTTGAGCTCATGGGTGAACTCCCTGAGTCCGTCGATCACGGTGACCTTATGCCGCATAGCGGCGGCACGGACAAAGGCGCTGGGCGTCATCTGTGCTTTCTCAGCACGGACGCAGATGCTTTCGTATTGCTCCGGCGTGAGCCGGATCGTTAATCGAATATCCTTGTTCATTCGTACCTCCAAAAAGAATAGGGGTTTGGGCATAGCCCATTTGTGCCGATTTCGGGCGCTTGCCTGCGACCGACAACGTCGGACGAAGGCTCTGCTTGCCTCTCCGAAGAGAGTCTTTTCAGCCACAAGCTTCAATGGGGGCTGCATCGGTTGCAGGGACGCAAGTGCCGCAAGGAACGCATGTTCTGGGAGCCGTGTTTTCTGCGTCACTTACGTCACTTGCGTCACGATACGTCACGGAAAGAAATCGCTGTCCGTTGGAGCGTGTGCTTTGAAACCGAACGCCGAGATTGTCCAGCTCATAGCGGTATCGGTTCATCATCTGCTTGAGTCCCTTCGCTGAAATCTCCAGAGAAGAAAAGGCACCGACTCGCTGTGCGAACTCTGTGTTGCTGCCGGAAAACGATTTTGCGTCTGCCATGTACGCTGCCACGGCATTGATCTCCTGTGGCAGCAGAAGCTCCGGCTGCTCTACACTGTCAGCAATGAGAGACCATGTGCAGGTTTCTTTTTCAAACCGCAGCTCCAACTCCCGATACGGAATATCCCGTCCCGTACAGATGAGCGCTGCGCTGTCGCTGTTTCGTTTGCTGCGTTCCAGAACAAACACGGCATCCACAGCACCGCTGATACCGGTGCTGCCGGAGAGCTTGTTGAGCGGATCGCTGTCGCCCTGTTTGCGTAGGTGATGGACAAGCAGAAGAGAGATGCCGAGCTTATCCGCAAGCTTCTTCAGCTGCGCGATCTCCTGATAATCGTTGGCGTAGGAGATGTCCGTCGTATCGCTTCGCACCAGCTGGAACGTGTCGATGACAACGAGTCGGGTGTCCGGATGCTCACAGACGAATTCATAGATCTGCTGGCACAGACCATCTGCCAACGCTTTTGCAGCAACAGCGAAGAAAGCATTCCCCGGGATTTCATCCGTGATGGTAAACAGACGCTCCTGCACACGCCGCAGCGTATCCTCCAAGCAGAGGTACAACGTTGTGCCCTGCTCTGTCGGCAGGTTCCAGACGGGTTCGCCCTTTGCAATGCGGATGCACAGATCCAACACCAGCCACGACTTGCCGACCTTCGGTGCGCCACCGAGGATCGTCACGCCCTGCGGCAGCAATGTTGCGATGCTGAATTTCGTTGGCGGCAGATACATCTCTGCCAATGTTTCGCCGTCAATGACGGCGAGCTTTTCTTTTGTCATGTTCAATATCCTCCTTGACATTTTTTTGCTTGAAATAAAAAGAGCCCAGCCGCATGGAAGCACGCATCTGAACTCTTTCTACTTGATTATTCTCTGTTTTCTGATAAAATGTGAACGTCGCAAGACAGCGCCAGAATTGATATACGACGGTTGGTGATGACTATGCCGATGGGCACTTTCCAAAATAACACAATACTGTCCAACATACTGGACATCTGGAATGATAGAGTATTCTTTAACGGCGAGAGCTATCCTGCGGGTTACTTTGCCTGCTCGATTTTGAACGTGCCGCAGGAAGAGATCGCTCCCATGATTTCTGCCGGAGAGAGGATATCCGTTTATGCCCGTCACATGATCGTGGGAAATACGGAGGCGCTGAGAGCTGCGCTGCCGGAAGCGAGGTCGCAGATGCATCAGCTCCTTGATATGCTGTGGCGCTATGAGCCGTTCGTTCACATGGACAAGGCGGAGGAAGAACATACCGTTGATACGCTCTTTTCTGAGAAGGCGCTTCCGGAGCTTGTCAATGTGGAAAGCAAGGTGTTTCATTTTGCGCTGGACTATTTGCAGGCGCTTGCGGGGATTCCATGGGGGATCTATACCTTCCTTTGCGCGGGATGGTTTTTCGAGCTGGACTATCTGCGGCGGCTGCGGAAGCGGACAGAGACATATTTTGCCGTCGCTGCACACGACTGCTTTACCGACGACCGGTTCAAAAAGGAGCTGGAGGAGTTAACCTCCAACTCCCTTCAGAGGTTTACGATCTCCCCACCGGTCAAGTCCTCCTACGTATTTGCCCGCAACCCAAAGAGCGAAGAGGACATGGTATTTGTCAACCGCATCTGCTTTGATCGCATCGTCGATTTCTACACCTATGATCTCTTCAACGGACTGCATCACGGACACGCACCCAGCCGGTGTCTCGGCTGCGGGAGATATTTCCTGACTACCAACGGACACATTCCCAAGTACTGCGACGGCATCGCTCCGCAGGATAAGCGAATGACCTGTCGACAGTATGGCGCTATGATGCGGCAGAAGGAACAGAACAAGCAGCACCCCATCTATCGTCTGTTTTCCACCCGTACCAACACAATCCGCAAGCACCACGAGCGCGGAAAGATTTCCGACGAGCTTCGAGAGCAGGCGCTTCTGCTGGCAGAGGAGCTGCGAGACAGGGCGCTGCTGGATAACGACTATGCCGCAACTGGCTATGCGCAGGACATGGAGCAGGAAGCGATTTACACGGAAGCGAAGAAGAGACTGGAAAAATAAACTGGCAAAGGGGGTGCATCGCCGTGACGAAAAATATGTATGAGCCCAGCAAAAAGAAATATGGCGAGTGCTCCTATGATAACGAGACGCTTGCCGTAATGATTCAATCCGGAGATGCGGCGGCAGCAGAGCTGCTTCTCTCACAAAACGAGGGATACCTCACCAATCTGGCGTTGGAGTACAGCGATTGGTGTGAGCCGGAGGATTTGAAGCAGGAGGGCGCACTGGCTCTGCTGGAAGCGGCGAAGCATTTTGATCCTGCCTATGGGACGAAGCTGCTGACCTATGCAACGCCGATCATCCAATCGGCGATGGCGGATTACTGCGCTCATGTCTCGCTCGCAGTTTCTATTTCCTCCGCCCGATACCAGCAGCTCCGTAAGGTTGCCCGCGCCTGCTATGAAGCAAAGGACGATAACGAAGCAGCAGTCGTTGCCGCCGTTTGCGAAAAGATAGGCGTGTCCGAAAAAACAGCGAGAGAATTGTTGCAGGAATACAGGACGCTCTTTTCCATCCGGCAGCTTGGGGACGATGTGTTTTCCGTCAGCTGCGGCGGAGATCCTGCCGTGGTCTACGACCGCTCTGTGCGCAGGGTACTGTTGCTGCGGCTGATCGAGGAAGTGCTGACGCCCAGAGAACAGAATTTAGTGCGGTATTATTTGGGTATCGGCAAACCGGATGAGGAAGGGATGACCTTCCAAGAGCTGGCGATTCGGCTCAACTACAACGATCCCAGCGGCGCGGAGAAGGCGTACAAGAACGCGCTGCGCAAATTGAAAGCAAACCTCTATTCCGGCGCTTACGGACGATGGCTCGCCATTCGGAAAGCCATCGACAGAGCCAAAGCAGAAGCGGACAGCGGAAGCTATGCTACACCGCAGACAACTTGGACAGATGAAAAGAAATAGCAATGCGGCATCGAGCAGACTGATACCGCATTGCTATTTGCTTATCCCATGGTGCCGACCTTGTTACCGTTTTCGTACATACTCTCGCTGACCGACCATTCGCCGGGGCCTTCGCTTTTGAGATATCCGAAGCCGGGGACATAGATACCGTCTTGCGCGGGAGGTGCTTCCTCCGCAGGCTGTTCTGCGACTGGTTCTTCTGTGGGCGCAGGCTTCGAAATAGTTGCAGGCAGTTCTGCGGCTGGTTCTTCTGCCGGTGTTGGCTCCGAAACGGCTGTCGGCGTTGTTTGCGGATATTCCGCTTCAGGAGAAGCAGCAGAGCCTGTAACTTCAACCGTCTCCGGCTGCGTTACAGGCTCTGCTATGATGATATTGATACTTGGCTGCGTCTGCGGCGCACACGGGGCGGACACAGCGCTTTCTGCCGCTGGTGCGGGTACGGTATCCCCTGTGGACGTGCCGCCGCAAATCGCCCAACACAGGGCAACGACGGCGATAGCTGTTCCGGTGAGGATAATGTGCTTTTTCATTCGGCTACCTCCAATGTTTTTGGTAAGCAACACATATCACAGAACGATAGAAATAGCCAGAGAAATATAAAAGGCAAACTCTTTCGCTTTCTAATCTCTCCCACGGGGCAAATCTATTCTCACGATTCTTCCTGCAATATCAACGCAAGCGCTATCATAAGAATCGGCGTTACCGTGCAGGACTCCATGCTGAACATCGCTTGGATAAAATAGCACATCGCACCTGCTCCGCAAACTGCGGCTGTGACATTGTACGGCGCTTTTTTTACCCAATCGATAAATACGAATACCGAAAATGCAATGCAGGAAATCAGCGCAAGAATTCCGTGCTGCGCAAGGATGTTTAGCAGCAGATTATGAGCAACATCAATCGTTACAACGACGTTGATGTCCAGCATTGAATTATAGGCAACATGCTCCGCTCCATATAGAGCCAGCACGTCCGGCCCCGTTCCAAAGAACAAGTGATCCTTCGCAATTTTCCAAGTCTCTTGCCACACCCATATACGGCTTGCCCCGAAATTGTCAGCTACCCTTCCGTGGAGAATCGCGTGGGCTTCATACAACATACCGCTCTTGAAGTCCACAAAATATAGCGCAATCATCGCCGCAACGAATAGGATGGCATAGACCAGCAGCAGGGCAATTTTCTTCCTTGTGCTTTTCATCAAGAATGGAATCACGGCGACACAGCCGACTGTTACACCGAGAATGGAAGCGGTCACGTCAAGGCGGTACCACGTTAAAATGCTCGTTCCAAGCGGAAGAATCAGAAAAAACCGCCACATATCTTTTTTCACAAGGACGATGTAAAATAGGAGTATCGGGATGGAAAGCGCAAGCCACGCTCCGGCAACATCGGCATTTCCGATTGTGCTGATATATGCTCCCTCATATGCGCTTCCTGCATCGTAATAGTTTAGCCCGTTCGGATATAGCGACAAAGGATTTCTGCCGGAAAACTGCATCAGCGCAACAAGAGAAATCGCAAGAGAACTCAGTCCCATTGCATACATCATCCATGATTTCGGTTTTCCGAAAAGATAAACCGCAAAGCAGATCAGCACATAGATCAATACGCTGATAAGTCCTTCGTAGCGGCTCACACCAACGATTGCTTTTCCTCTATACGGGGAAACAGCTGTCGAGACCACAACGGCAGCGACGTAGCAGCCCAAGGCGATCAAAGCCGCCTTGGGTTTCGTAGTTAAATGCGGCAACTTATGTGTCCTTAAGCACAGAATCGCACATCCGACAAGATAGATCACGGTGAGCGCACAGAGCGTGATGAATTTGTTCTTTGCAATGAAACGATAGTCCTGCAGTCCGGTATATAAGGGCAGTACAAGAACGAGCAGCCCAATAAATTCATTGGTAAAACGCAATGCAGGATTTTCTTTTATCTGTCTCACCGAAAACACCTCTTTGTCAAGAAGCGGGCTCGTGATTGAGCCCGCTTCTTGATTTTATCATTCTGCTTCTTTTTCGTCAATTTGCAAGTTATCTTCTTCCGTTTCTTCAGCTTTGGGAGCTATCGCTGCATCGGGATTTTCGGAAACCATCTCCGGAGTTTCGGCATCATCAGTATCCTCCGGCGTTTCAGCAGGCCGTTCACTCTCTTCCACCTGTTCTTCGCTTTTCTGAGGAGCGTTCAACATAGGTGCAAGCAGTGGTGCTTTTGGGTTATGATCGTTGATCGTTCCGTCACCAGTTATCGTTCCGTTATCCGTGAATGTGCCACCCGACATGACGTTAATCGTGCCGTCATTGTCGATTATGCCGTTATTGATCAGCGAGTACTGCGCCTGCACCTGAAGTACAGCATTTTCACTGTTTTCAAAGACGCCGCCGACAGAAACTTCTGCATTTTCACTTTGAATCTCAAATGTTCCGCCGTTATAAACTCTGCCAAAAATCGTCAATGCCCCATAAGCGATATAATGTCCGCCATTGTTAATTTTGAGACTAACACCATTTCCCAGTTTTGGCACAGTAAGATTACAATACTGGTGTAGACTTGAGCCTGGCACAATGTTTATTCTCCCGTTCTCTCCAAACAGGATATTTGCATCTTCATTAAACGTAACCTCATCTGCAATATTGCTTCCATACAAGCCGATCTGAAGGTTAGAATGAATCTCCAACGTACCGTTGATGGTTGTTGTCCCCTCGAAAACAGAAAAGCCGTTATAAACGGAAAGGCTACCGTTCACCACCACTGTTTCCCGAGCGGTAATGTGCATATTGGCTTCCAGAATACCAGATTCTTCAACGATAAGACCATCGTAGAAATCTATATTGTAAAAATTGTCCTCTGCCCTTTCTCCGCAGATAAGCTTCCCTGCTACCGTAACCGGTGCATAGATGTACGTTTCCTTTTGAATGCATCTCTCTTCTGTAATAACGAAGCTGTCTCCATGGTACCTTATGCGGTCAATCGATTTGCTATCCTGTGCAGCCCAGAAATCCTCGTCGGTGTAGGTGTTTACCGTAATATTCTTACTGACTGTCCCGCCAATTCCATCTACCCACGAGATATCAATCTGCGTACCGTAATCTACGGTCATTTGTATTGACAATGTACCATTATTGGTGATTGTTCCGGCATTGGAAACATAATTAGTGATGCCAAGCAGTCCACTCTCGGCAATTAACACACTGCCGCCTTCAGCAATTTCAAGTGTGTCTCCGCTTAACTCTCCAGCAATCGTCAGCGTAACATTTTGCGGTACATTGATGCTAGTAAATGTTATCCAATTATTGCTCGGAATTGTTAAATCTTCCGTCAGAGTAATATCGGCACTCACCTGAATATTTGTTTTTCCGGCAGAAAGCAAATATCTTAAATCCTCCTCGGTGTATGCATAGCACGTGTCCTGTTCATAAACATTGTCGATGGCAACAGATGAAGTAACATAGGACTCCAACTTCGTTTTACCATACCAAGTGCTATACCGATAAATGCTGCCGCGTTCGTTGTAGAATCCGGAGCTTTCCGTTCCGGCTGTTGTGCAAAGATTGACAATTCCACCGCCATATCTCAAATAAACTCTGCCATAGTTCGCAAAATAGCCATCTTCGCCATTTGTCAACACGCTGTTCTTGCCGTAAACATACACGTAGGCATTCTTTCCATTCGTGAAGCTGCCGTTATTGATGAGCTTTGCCTCTGTTCCATCGGTATACACGCCATCACGGAGCTGATAACCGTCATCAATATGCAGACTGCCGCTATTGCTTACTGTGCCGTTATTAGCCAAAGTTCCCTCACTGATGTAAGAGTAACCATCCTCTGCTATTGTGAGATATGCGCCCTCCGCAACAATCAGTTCTCCCCCATAAATGTAAAGATCATCAACCGTCAACGAGACATTTTCCGGAATTGTCAGTAAAACGCCCTCTTCAATTTGCAAGCTCGATAGTGTCAGGCTCTTCGTCAAAACAGCTTCATTGTTGCCCTCATCGTTTGCAGGCTCAATATAGTACGAATCGTAGCTTTTATCGGATGCAAGCGCAGCGGCAAGTCCCTTTGTGCCGACGACACGTGCGGTATTCCCTGCCTTTACTACTGTCGCACCGGTTACGGTTGTTTCATCGGCAGAGCCACTCTCAAGGTTGCCTTCCTCATCGTAATAGTCGGCATATCCGCCCTTCGTCACGGTGAGTCCCTGCATATTGAGCGCTGAAGCTCGATCAAAAACAGTAATTGTGTAGTTTCCTGTTGTCTGCAAAGTGCCGTTGTTAGACAGGATACCATTGCCGTAAATATAACAAGATCCGTTTTCCTGGATGGAAAGTGTCCCGTTGTTGATCAGCACACCGTGAATGCTACCACCGTGAAGCGTGACAGATGCTCCAGACGGAATCGTAAGCGTCACACCATCGACAATATAGATATGAGAAAATGTTTCATTTATCTCTTCGGGGAATACAACCGTATTGTTAGTGTCATCTTCATCAGCGTTAAATTGAACACTTTCGTATTCATGTCCGGAAGCAAGCAAAGACGCAAGCCCCGTTGTACCGAAAATAATCGCAGAGTAGGATTGGACATGTTTCTCGATACCATTGATCATTACTGTATTCGGCGCTATCGAAATTGTTCCGTCTGCATAATAGTAATCGCTTTCGCCGGAACCCAATTTCACAATCTCTTCCGGAATCCCGGAGATATTTGCTCCGGCATATACAATCACAGTAGAACCGCTATTGCGGAATGTCCCTCGGTTGGCAAGTGTACCGTACACATTCCAATTTGATTTACTGCATACAAGCGTTGCTCCTTCTTCGCTGACGAGCGTAGCAGCTTCTCCAATAAAGAGATATCCCACGTTCAGACTTCCACCCGCTTCAATCTGCAATTTCCCGTATATATCAGAGTAATCCAGGAGTTTTAGTACATTTCCGCTACCGACTTTCAGGGTCACGCCTTCAGCAATTTCCAGACGTTCCCACGTAAATGTTTTCTCTGCACCAGATTCCGGAATTACCATTTCTGAATCGCCGTCAGCATAGAGGTAAACCCTATCGTAATTGTAATTTTCCACGGCTTTCAGGAATTTTTCAAATCCAGCCTTTCCGTAAACATAGGCATATGAATATCCAGTTCCCGTAATAACGGGTGAACCGGTGATGGTATATGTATTGCCGGCTGTCGAGGGTTCGGGTGATTCTGCACTAAAGGTATGGCTGAACCCTTCCTTATAGATTCTCACGCCGGTCATGCCGTTTGCCGCACTGCCCGGATACATTGAAAGCTCTCGCTTCAAAGTCATTGCGCCGGAATTATTCAGCGATCCGCCGCTGTACAACTGCATTACGCCGTTTTGTTGCAATACTCCACCGTTTGCAATGTTCAGGGTACCATAAATATTGGTATTATATTTTGATGATAGCTTCGCTTGATCCGCTACCGTCAGCGAAGTTCCCTGCTCGATCGTAAAGTCGGTTTTAAGTGCTTTTTCTCCGCTTAATGTTACCTCATTGTTTGCAGCCACTTCGTCTTTGCAGAGATAAAGTCCGCTATAATCACGGTCGGAGTCCATTGCGTTTTTAAGTCCCTGTTCTCCGTATGCATACGCTTCCATGCTCGCGCCGGAAAGTGCTACGTGGACAGTTTGGGGCATACTGACATTGCGACCGCCCAATTTCGAGCTGCCGTCCGCATAGTAATAGTCCGCATCGTACATTGCGTACACGGTGCTGCTGATTCCGCTGATCTTTGCACCGTCGTAAATATAAATCAGCGAATCTCTGTAGGAATGCTCGTAATTTCCGTTATTGGCAAATGTTCCATGCAGCCAAATCCTATTATACTGCTGCAAAGTGCCGTTATTGGTCAGCGTTGCCCCCGCGAAAATATCAATCGGCGCTCTTACAATCAAAACGCCATTGTTCGTAATTATGGATTTCAGATTACAGCTTTCCTCTATGGTGAATGTTGCGCCGTTGGCTACTGTAACCGGCTTTTCAATGGAAATCTGTCCATTGGTCGTGATATCGCTCGTTATAGTTATGCTATCATATGCGCCATTGTTCAATGCGCTGATAAAGTCATTCCAGTTTGAAACCTTTGCGTCTTTCGGGGTTGGATCGCCACCGCCACCACCGGAGCCGCCTCCGCCTCCGGCACCGCCGCCGCCGCTCACTGTACCTTGCTCGGTTTTCTGTTCACCAGAAGTTTCTTTTACACTGCTTTCAAGCTGCTGTTTCAAAGTGGCAGAATCCGAATTGATGCTAATGTCGTTTTTATTTGCTGCTTCGATATTGTTGATTTTAGCGGATGCATCTGCATTCAGCACCGTATTTGCGCCGCTTTCCGCCTTAATCGTATCGACTTTTGCCGTACTGCCAAGGTTGATTTTCGCCTCTGCCTGTGCGCTTGAATTATCAGCGGATACTGTAATCTCCGCAACGGTACCGTCGATGTTGACCGTGGCGTCAGACGGAACGCTGATCGTGCCCATCTTGGCATCTTTACCAACGGTAAACTCGGTAGACTCTGCCGCTGCATTAACTACCGTGTTCGCGATGGAGCCTGATTCTACGTCAACTGCAGCTTGCGCTGCATTGATGCTTAAATTCGTTACCGTTGCATCGCTCAGCACAACCGGCGTACTGGAGTCAATTGATACACTCAAGAAGGTGCCTTCCAACTTCACATCGTCGGAACCGTCATCAACAGAAATCATATCGACCTTAGCGCCGTCAGCAGACAGCACACGGACTTTTCCGCTTGCGCTCTTGCTGACAATAACGCTGCCAATATTGCTCTTATTGACAATCTTAATGGAGTTCTCGCCGCCGCCACGGACAACGACACGTCCGAACACGGTTGTATTGTCTACCGTCACTTCGCCATTGCCGACGCCGTCACCGATGATAAGGTCGCCCTTAATGGTAGCGTCCTTTACCGTCACACCGGGTACATTGATGATGACATTACCTTTCTGTTCACCACTATAGGCGCCGTTTTCCGTGGTCAAATAGCTGCCGATTACATTGTAGAGAACCTGTGCAACTTCCTCGCGGGTGATGGTAGCCTTTGGATTGATTTTTCCGCTGCTACCATTGACATACCCTGCCCGCACCATTGCCGCAAGGTAGGGGCGGGCATAGTCAGCTGTGTTTGCCTGATCCGCAAAGGCAAGCAGCGCGGAATCATCAGTATCCTCCAGCTTGATTGCACGGGCGATTACGGTAAAAGCATCTTCGCGGGTAATGCCATTGGTCGGGTTCAGCTTCCCGTCTGCACTTCCGTAGAATGTTTTCATTTGGACAGCTTTCGCCATTTCCGGATAATACCACTCATTCTCTGAAACGTCAGAGAACATTGTAATATTCGCCTGCTCTTCAGCTCCGAAGAGTCTGTTGAGCACTGTTGCCATCTCCGCTCTGGAAATAGCCTTTTGGGGGTTCAGCATACCATTGCTATCACCCTTCAAGATACCCTGAGCAATTGCGTTTTCAAGGGCATCATAAGACCAATATGAGGATATTGGCATATCGGGAAACAGCCGCTCTTTCCCTTCTTCAACTGCATAAGACATTGGCACCATACCAAGCATCATGCAGCAGACAAGGATAATTGCTAAATACTTTCGTAAATAGGTCTTCATGTCAGCCTCCACATTCCAGTAAGTTTTATGTCAAAATTAAACAATAAACCTATGCCATATATTACCATTTTTGTTTTGCATAATCAAGCCGAAAAAACATTTGCAGTCTGTGGTTACGATTCTGAAGCAACGCCAGAATTGTCTGTTTGAATGTAGAGCTCCTCCGCATCCAATAAAGCCTTTTTTAGTATATTCGCATAGGGTAAGGCAAGGGGAATCTCCTCCAGCCCATCTATTACATCGTCGATGCTGCCGCAGAGCAGCGCATACATCTTTTGATAGTCTGCCATAACGCAACTCCCCCCTTCCCTAAAACCATAACACATATTTTACTTATAGTAAATGTTCTTTTTCTTTTGATAAATTATATTTTACGTCAATAATTGGTAGCATATTATTGAGGTGAGGTTATGCATACCAATTATCCGGACAAGTACATCACGATGGGACTGAAAATTGCTTACTATCGCAAGAAGGCTGGTTATACGCAGGAAGCCTTTGCCGAGGAAATTGGCAAAAGTGTAAATTTCCTTGCTCAGATTGAGGGAACCGGCACCGTCCGAGGCATCTCCCTCGAAACATTGTTCAAAATCGCAGAATGTCTGAACATCTCTCCGGCAAAGCTCTTGGAGGAAGACTGATAAGCTCCCCTGCTTTGTCTAAATTTTTTTAAGTTGTAGCTAAAGTTAACGCTTACAAAAACACTCCAAGCAGCATCACAAGTGTGTGAGGCTGTTCGGAGTGTTTGACAATTCTATAATATTTTTGGTATAGTTTTGTTTGCGAAAGCAAAAAAGTTGCCATTCAGGGCTAGTACTGCAATCCTGAATCAATTCGTTGAAATTGCTGAACTGGTTGGCTATGTAAATGCTTCGCTGGGTTTGTCTGTAAGCCCGATCCTGCGGCACGCCAACCGAATTCGAACGATATATTCTTCTCTATCCATTGAGCAGAATACGTTGAGCTTGGAGCAAGTCATCGCTGTCCTTAGCGGTAAACGTATCATTGCACCTTCCAAAAATATCGCAGAAGTAAAAAACGCCTATGAGATCTATGAAATGACGGATTCTCTTGATCTGTACTCCGTAGATGATCTGCTGAATGCACATAAAGTGATGACCAGAGGTTTGGTTGATCTTTCCGCTCTTGCCCTGTAGGCATGGTGGACGAGCATGGCAATGTTCTACATTCCGGCTCACTCTCTGACTATACGTCTAATCTGATGATGGAACTTCTGGACTGTGTGCGGGGCAGCGATTTTCAAACGTTGGTATCAAATTGATCATTTCTTAAAGGAGAACGCGACAATCGCTAATGCCGATGTTCGAGAGATGCTGGGTATATCGGCTGCAATGGCAAATCGTATTCTCGGGAAAATAGCAAATGAAGGTAAGATTCAGAAGATTCGTATCGGGAAGTCACGAGGATATATATCGATTGAATAGTACGAAAGTAGCCATAACTTTGATAAAAAATATGGCGCTTGCTGTGAAGATAAATGAAGGAGGGTTTTCATGAGTACAGAACCAAAAAACACAAAGGAACCCATCAAACAAAAACCTCAGATTTTCCTAAAGAGCATTACATTTAATGATGGTACTCAAATATCTCTTAAGCATGACAGTATTATCGTATTTACAGGTGCAAATAACAGCGGGAAAAGTCAAGTTTTAAAAGATATGGAAACTTGCTTGAATGCTTCTGATACAACAACACCTATTGTTATAAAGAATTTTCAAAGCGATTATTTGGGTTCAATAAATGAAGAATCGTTTTTAAATGCTTACTTTTCTATTAATCAGCAAGGAAACTATCAGATTTTAGGGGAAAACGTCGCCTTTGGGATAGATGCGTTGCAGTCTTACTGGGAAAATCAAACATTGCATAATGGAATACACAGCCTATTTGTTAAAAGACTATGTACAGAATTACGTTTAACGGCATCCAATGCATTAAACCGGAGCAAAAAGCCTGAAAAGCATCCTATCTACAAGCTCAACAATAATCAAAAGCTTGCGCAAAAAATATCGGACTATTTTCGTCAAGCATTTGATGTAGATCTAATTATAAACCGGAATGATATGCAGACACTCCCCCTGCATGTTGGAAAAGCTCCGAACGCAGATAGTTTCACAATAGCCCAGCAGGACGATTACTACAAGCAAGTTGTAGCACTCCCAAAGCTTCAAGAGCAGGGTGATGGCATGCGTAGTTTCGCAACTATTCTACTTGATACATTCACATCTGAGCATTCTATCACACTAATCGATGAACCGGAAGCTTTCCTGCATCCACCACAAGCGCGCGTGTTGGGGAAAATGCTCGTCAAGAACAACCCAAACAACCGTCAATTACTTGTATCAACTCATAGCGAGGATTTCCTGCAAGGATTGCTTGATGCAGACAGTAAGAATGTTACTGTTATCAGAATTCATCGAGATAACAACATCAATAAAATGAGCGTCCTCAAGAATGAGGACATTAAGGATTTTTGGGGCAATCCACTTTTGCGCTATTCTAATATCTTGAGCGGACTATTTCACGAAAAAGTTGTTGTCTGTGAAAGTGATTATGATTGCCTTTTTTATCAGGCCATGTTAGATGCAATATATGAACATAAAAATGAAATTGCACCGGACATATTGTTTACTCACTGCGGCGGTAAAGATCGTGTTAAATATGTCATAAAAGCATTAAAAGCAGTCAAAGTTCCTGTTGTTGCAATTTGTGATTTTGACTTGCTCAATAAAAAGCAAACTTTTAAGGCAGTTGTTGAAGCATTTGGACTGAATTGGGACACCACATTGGGCACAGAAATGGCGACAATCTACGATAGTGTGAACGGGAGAAGCCGTGAGGCAAATAATGCGTGGACGCAAATGAAGAAAATCGGAAAAGCTGGATTTACAGGTGCCGAACCTGCAGCATACGAAGCAGTCGAAGCAACGTGCAAATCCAATGGTCTATTTGTTGTTCCGGTTGGTGAAATAGAGTGCTTCGATAAGACAACAAACAAGGAAAAGAAAGACTGGGTTTATCAAGTATTAGAAAGCTACACTTTAGCGGTTGAACCTAAGCTTGAGGGTGCACGGAAGTTTATACAAGAAGTAGCTGATTACAAACCACAGTAGTCGGGTAATAATTTTGAATGGTAGCTTGGAAATGTCAAGAAATGTGCAGTCGGGAAACACCCAAAATCTGGAAAGCTCGGCGGCATCGGATCAGGCTGCCGTCTGCGCCTGCGCCCACTCCCGGTACTTCGCAGGCGGCAGTCCCAGCGGGTTGCGCGTATAGATCCTAACGCGGTTGTAGTAGATAAAAACATAGCAGAAAATGATCGTTTTGACCTGTTCTCTCGGCAGCTTGTATGCCGCAATCTGGTAGATCTTCTCTTTTTTGAGCGTGGCGAAAAAACTTTCCATCCGTGCGTTGTCGAAGCAATGTCCGGTGCCGCTGAGGCTTTGTATCATGCCGCAGCGAGACAGCTCGGAACGAAAGGCTAAGCTGGTGTATTGACTGCCGCGATCCGAGTGGAACACCGCTCCGCTCAGGCTCGGATAGAGCCGCTCCAACTGCCGTACCGTATCAATGCACAGCTCCTTCTTCATATTGTCCCGCATCTCGAGCGCGACGATCTCGCCGCTGAAGCAGTCCATGACCGGAGACACATACAGCTTGCCGTCCGCACACTGTACCTCGGTAATATCTGTGAGAAACTTCTCCGAAGGGCGCTGGGCACTGAAGTCCCGTTTCAGAATGTTTTCCTGCTCCTGCACTTCTGTCGTAGCTTTCGTGATTCCATGCGGAATGCGTCTTTTATGGAGCCAGCCATTCTCTTTCATCACGCGATACACTGTCCTCCGGCTGACGTCAACGCCGTCCTGCTCAAGTGCAAGGCAGACGCGATCCACGCCGTAGTTTCGGTTATCCGGATGCTCTTCGAGAATCTTTTTGACCTTTCCCGCAAGAAGCTGACGGCTGCTGTGCCTGCCCCTGTTTCGAAGCCACTGGTAATAACCGGACTCGCTCAGGTGCAGAACACGGCACATATCCTTTGCCGTGTAGATGCCCTTGCGTTCGACTACGAACAGGTGTCGTTCACACGCTTTTACTTCTTGCGGTCTTTTGCGAAAAAACCGAGTGCATCCTTGAGAATGTCGTTTGCAGTTCGCAGCTCGGCATTTTCTCGCTCAAGCTCACGGATGCGGATCGTCTGCTCCTCTGCGCTCAGTGTCTTCGCGGGCGGCGTATTTCGGCGTATGCTGCGCCAGTCCACCAGCGTGTAGTACGCAATGCCGAGCTGCTGCGCGGCTTTCTTCACGCCAATCTCGTCTGACAGCTTCAGCGCTTCTTCCTTGAATTCTTTGCTGTAATGCTTCATTGCGATTCCCTCCATCTCTGTTCTTTCAGTTTAACAGATTTTTGGGGGATTTGCGACTGCACTTACAGGATAACACTCCACTCAAATATTCATTGACATTCACAGCCAAGAAACTTTAGCACATTCACCAATAGAAAAAAATGAGATACTACCCTTTAAATCTTTCACTGAGGTGACATTACCTTTAGGTTCCCGTGCAGCAATGCGTGTGGGTTCGAGTCCCTTCAGGCGCACCATAACTGGACACCGGTTTTGATACAATGAGTATCGAAGCGGGTGTTCAGTTTCTTTTTGTAAAAGCCCCTGTTTGCAAGGATTTTTCTATACCATTTAACGAAAGCAGGCTCTACGGTAACCGAGAAATGGTTGCCGTAGAGCCTTTTTGTGTTTTTGCGTATGTACTTTTTAATTATGGGTCTGGAGGGTGTGCATTAGGTTCAGAGGAATAATTAAAAAGTGCAACGGAGATGCCACCGCAAATTGGTTACTCAAATTTTATTTACGTCTTTTTGTTTCATCCCTTTCGGCTTTCCATGCTTCGTACTTTTTGACGTTTTCCGGGTCAGAATAGAATTTACGACAAGCCTCTAATGTAGCCCTGGCTAATTGCTCTTTCTGCCAATCGGACAATGAGATATTTCCAGGTTGTATGCCTCTTGCGAGGTGGTTGTTCCATTTTCATCCCAATGAACAATAACCATTGGAACTCCGGCGTCGATGTCGGTCTTTGTTTTATCATCCATGAAAGTTTCTCCTTCTGTACAAAGTAACTTTTCTGCGATGGCATTATAAACTTATCCATTGATGCAGACAATAGGTACACCGACCTTTGCCGCATACTCTATCGTATTTTTAGTTTCGCTTTTTTCTCCGTTGAATACCGCAATGACCCTGGCAGCATGATTAACCATCCATTCATTTCTGATCTGAAAGCAAGAACGACTGTAGTCCTCGCAGACATAGCCTTTGGGGTTCTCGTTTTGTTTTTGTCAGATGCTCAGTTGTCGGGGGATCGATTCCGTTATCAATATGGTCTATGCGCCTGGCTTTTTTGTCATAATTATAGCGTAAGGGGTGTTTTCCGCTCCCACGAGCCTAGGCATACATTCGCCAGCATCGCCATCACAAGTGGAGCCGATGTAGCTAGCGTGTCCGAAGCACTGGGGCACAGTGACAAGACCGTCACCTTGCGGATGTACACCCATGCCAACAAAGAAAGCATCAGCGACGCCTCCAAAATCTTCCGTGAAGCCATAAAAAAACCGGTTCAGAACCTGTCCGGTACTTTTTTGCTGTCGGTATGGGTTTCTGTAAAAATGGTCTGTCCGTCAATTTGACGAAAGCAGTATGAAAGTTGCAAAAGCAAAACAAAAATCACTCAAACCAGAAGATTCAAGTGTTTTTCGTTGTCTGCCCCAAACAATTCGATATTTTGGAATTCCCTGATCGATCAAGGTTTTTCGCATAAAAAGCAACCCGTGTTTCGATAAAAATCCAGAGTCGGGGTGGTGTTCATATTTTTTCTTCTTGTTCAATTCTATAAAAGCGGTTACAATAGGGAAAAGAGCAATCAATGGATAGGAGAGTTCCCTATGAATTGGAAACGCCTCGCTGCGGGCGCATCGCTGTTGACGATCTGCCTAACCCTTGCATTGTTGGTGCTCACCTTCTTTGCCATCGGTCACGGTGATACGCCGGAAAACCCGTTTACCACGATCGGTGTCGTGTTGGAGTTGTTCTTTGCTGTTCTGACAACATCTACCTTTATCAGTGTACTGCTCGCCAGCCATACGCGGCGCAAATTCCGCTATTACTTTCTCTGGATGCTCGTGCTAAACACCGTAGGACTGCTCAGTGATGTCCTCTATTGGGGGATCGGTCTTTCCTTCCTGCCTAATCTCCCGCTCATTCAGGAGTTGGGCTATCACATCTGCTACGCTACCGCGTTTCCTCTGCTCATTTTCTACAGTACATATCTTATCAGCTACATCAACGACGATCCCGATGAGCTGCACCGCTATGCGATGCTTGTGGCAGGTCTGAGTGCAGACGGCTTTCTGCTCGTGATCATCTCCTTTTTCACGGCTTGCTCGCCGGTGGATCCGTGGCGGCTTGCCGATAGCCCGTGGCTCTACTTTTTCTTTCTTGCGCTTCCGATGGTCGTGATCGTGATAATCATATTCAGCTTCCGCAAGACGCTGAGAAACCGAAGGGCACTTTCCTTCCTCTTTTTTGAGCTGCTGATCGCAGGCACCGTTGTATTTGATACGATCATCGGTGAGGTCACCTTCGCTTATGCGGTGACGGCGTTTTCGCTGCTGCTCGTCTATGTCACGGTGCAGATCGACTACGAAAAAGAACAGGAAGAACAGCTCGTACAGCAGCGCATTGCGATCATGCTCAGCCAGATCCAACCGCACTTCCTCTACAATGTGCTCACATCGATCCGTGCGCTCTGCCGCAGCGACGCACACTCGGCCGAACGGGCGTTGACGGATTTTACGCTCTACCTCCGCGCAAATCTCGACTCACTGAACGCGGCCGGATGCATTCCGTTTTTGAAGGAGCTGGAGCATACAAAGCACTATGTTGATCTTGAAAAAATGCGTTTCGGCAAAGACCTGACCGTGCTGTTCAATACGCCTGTCACACAGTTTTCCCTGCCGCCGCTGACGCTTGAGCCGATCGTGGAAAACGCCGTGCGTCACGGCGTGATGCAGCGCCGCAGCGGCGGAACGGTGATCATTTCCACCGGTGAGAGCGCGGAGAGCATTCACATCACGGTGGCAGACGACGGTGTAGGCTTTGAAGTAAGCAGTCTCTCCACACTGGACGAATCGCACATCGGCCTGCACAGCGTGCGTAAGCGTCTTGCCGGCATCTGCGGCGGCAGGCTCGATGTGGAGAGCAGCCCCGGCGTCGGAACGACCATCACACTGACCTTACCAAAAGATACAAAGGAGGAAAGCTGATGAATCTCTGCTTCTTGGCGGTAGATGACGAGTCTCTTGCACTGAGCGATCTGACCGAGGCATTGCGCATTGCCGAGCCTGAAGCCGATATCCACGCCTTTACCGATCCCGAGGAGGCACGGAACGCGGTATGCTCCGGTGCCATCGTCCCGCAGATCGCGTTTCTCGACATTCAGATGCGCGGGCAGACAGGGCTTGATCTTGCGGTAGAGCTAAAAAAGAGCCTGCCTACGCTCGAGATCATCTTTGTCACAGCCTATGGGCAATATGCGCTGGAATCCTATTCGCTTCATGCACGCGGCTATCTCATGAAGCCAGTAACACCCGAGGACATTGAAGAGGAGCTGCGCAACATCGGTCTTGCAACAGTCCCTGTTCAAAGCCCTTCCCAGCTCACAGTGCAGTGCTTCGGCAACTTTGAAGTTTTCTACGGTGGAAAACCGCTTGAATTTGCGCGTGCAAAAAGCCGCGAGCTCTTCGCCTATCTTGTCTTTCGGCGCGGGGCAGCGTGCAGCGTAAAGGAGTGCGCTGCCACACTGTACGAGGATCGCGAGTATGATAACGCGCTCAAAAATCAGATCGAAACCTTCAAGTCTGACCTTGTACGCACACTTCGCACGGTCGGCTGCGAGGATGTCATTCTTCGCGGGCGCAATCGTCTGAGCGTCGATGTGAGCAAGTTTTCCTGCGACTATTATCAGTTTCTCGACGGAGAAACATCTGCGATTAGCTCCTTTGTCGGCGAATTCATGTCGCAGTACAGCTGGGCAGAGATCACGACGGCTTCACTTCTCGGCAAGATGCCCAAAATGTAAATAAAAATTCTGTTAAAAAAGCAGAAATGCAGAGAGTCGTGTCACACCTCTGCATTTTTGTTGTCCTTTTGTTGTCCTTTATAAGGTAAAATGACAGACAAGACAGCACGGGTTGCAAAAATCGAGCTGTACTACACATAGGAGGAGAAAATCAATGGAAGAAAAAAACATCATCATTGAAGAAGGCGCTCTCAAAGTAACCAAGCTCACCCTTTATGAGGCGGTTGCAATCATCGTCGGCGCGAACATCGGCTCCGGCATTCTGGGGCTTGCCTATTCCACCCGTCTGGCCGGTTGGCCGATTCTGCTGCTCTGGTTGATCGTCGCGGGCGTGTTCACCACATTCTCCATGCTCTACGTGGCAGAGACGGCGCTGCGTACCAAAAAGCCTCTGCAGCTCCCCGGTCTTGCTCAGAAGTATGTCGGCAAGGTAGGCTCCATACTCGTATTCATTTCGGTGTGCGCGAACTCCATCGGCTGCATGGTAGCCTACACCACGGGCTCCGGCAACATTCTCTGCACGCTGTTGGGTCTCCCCAACTGGGCCGGCAGCATCCTCTTCACCGTTCCCTGCGTGCTGGTCGTCTGGCTCGGCCTGAAGGCCACCGGTCTTTGGGAGAAGTTCATCTCTTCCGGCATGGTCGCGTTGCTGGCGGTCATCATCCTCGCTTCTTTCATCTCCGGCAAAGCGGACGTTTCCCGCGCCATGTATGCAAACTGGACCTACGCTGTTCCTCTGATGAGCAGTGCAATCTTCTGCTACATCGCGCAGTATGCGGTGCCTGAGCTCGCGCGCGGTATGCGTCACACTCCCAAGAAGCTCCCCGTTGCCATCATGCTCGGTATGTTCGTCACCGGCGTGCTGCTGGCGATCGTTCCACTCGCGGTCATCTCGCTCACCGGCGCTGATGCTGTCACCGAGGTCGCGACCATCGCCTGGGGCCAGGCCCTCGGCACCTGGGCGCTCTACACCGCAAACATCTTCGCGCTGTGCGCGATGATGACATCCTACTGGGCAGTCGGCGGCTCGATGCTGACGAACATCGTTGATATGTTCAAGCTCAAGGACGAGCACGACAGCAAGACCCGTCTCATCGCCATCACCTGCACCGTTCTGCCTCCGTTCATTCTTGCTTACGCAGGTCTCGTCAGCTTCGTTGACGCGATTGGCTGGGCCGGTACCTTCGGCGGCGTCATCATGTCGATTGTTCCCGTGCTGATGCTCAAGAATGCCCGCAAGAAGGGTGAGATCGAGCCGGAGTGGAAGTGCGGCTGGTACGCACATCCTGCTGTGCAGTGGGCGATCATCATCGTTTTCAGCCTCACAGCGATCTACTTCATCTGCTCGATGATCGGTATCCTGCCCGCGGGTTGGTAAGCAGCGGCAAAGGAGGCTATTGACATGAGAGTCATTCCGAAAGACAAAGTGATCTTCCACTTCAATCCGACCAATCCCGCGAACTATACCGTTGAAGACGGCGAGACCTTCTGGGTTGAAGCGGACGATTGCTACTCCGGTCAGATCACGGACGCAAGTGTAAAACGCCCTGACATCGATATCAGCATCATGGACTGTGCCGTCGGTCCCATCGCGGTGAATGGCGCGCATCCGGGCGATACGCTCTGCGTGGAGATCATGGCCATTGACCTTGCGCCGCAGGGTGTGATGGTCACCTCGGTCGGTCTCGGCGTACTTGGCGACCACATCACAGAACCGAACACCAAGATCATTCCTGTGCATGACGGGTTTGCACATTTCTCTGACGACATCAAGATCCCCCTGACGCCGATGATCGGTGTGATGGGCGTTGCTACAAAGGAAGGCGAGATCCACTGTGCTGTGCCGGATGATCACGGCGCGAACATGGACACCAAGCTCGTCTGCGTCGGTTCACGGGTCTACTTCCCTGTCAATGCAGAGGGAGCAGGGCTGGCTGTCGGTGATATGCACGCCTGCATGGGCGACGGCGAGCTTTCCGGCACGGGCATCGAGATCGCAGGTCGTATGTGTCTGCGTGTAACGGTCTATCATGATCGCCCGATCGAGCGTCCGGTCATTGAAACGGCAGACAGCATCTACTTCCTTGCTTCCCGCCGCACGCTCGACGAGAGCATCAAGGTCGGCGTGGAGGATGCGGTGAACTTTCTGATGAGAAAGTTCGATATCAGCTTCCCGGACGCCTATCGTCTGATGAGCGCGACCTGTGACGCGCAGATCAGCGAGGTCGTGGATGACAATGTGACCATCCGCATTCGCGTGCCGAAGTTTGATAACCGTATTCGTACCCTGTAATTTGTTATAGGAAAGAGTCCGACACACAAGTAATATGCTCCCTCCGTGAGAGGCAGTGAAAACTCTGCCTTTCATAGAGGGAGCATATTTATTTACAGATTTACAGAGAAGGGAGCCTCTCAATGCTATCCAGTCCACGATTCACATATGACCGGACGGCATTCATGATCGTCACGGGCACAGCCCGCGCGGTCATAGATGTTGCATTTTTCGATGCGCCATCTTCACCTCTCTTGCCCGAGCATGGAATCAAGCAACCCCTGACACCCCTCCAGCACATCCTGCCAAGTGGCCTCGAAATCGTCGGTGTACCACGGGTCCGCGACATCGCCGGGGTGCGTGGTGTGGTTCATCAGGAGGGACATCTTCCCGGCATAATCGCCGCCGCAAATGCGATACATATTCTTGAGGTTGGCGCTGTCCATGCCAATCAGCAGATCATATTCGTCGTAGTCCTAATTGGTGAGCTGCCGCGCAGCATGACCGTTGCAGGAGATGCCATGCTCCACCAGCTTGCAGCGTGCGGGCAGATAGACCGGATTGCCGATCTCCTCCCGACTGGTGGCAGCCGACGCGATCTGAAATTCTTTCTCCAAGCCCGCTTTCTTCACCAAGTCCTTCATCACGAACTCGGTCATCGGGCTTCAGCAGATATTGCCGTGGCACAACGAACAGTATTTTTATCATCGTCTTATATCTCCATATAAGTCTTGTATTTCTTCTCAAAGGCCCAATATTGCAGAGGTTTTCGGCATTTTCATGTTTCTGCGTTTCCGGGATATCTGGAAATGTCAAGAAATGTGCAGTCGGGGAACACCCAAAATCTGAAAAGCTGACGGCGTGTGCCGGCTAAGCGGCGTCCGGCCGGTGAGCCTGCACCCACTCCCGGTAGCGCACCGGCGGCAGCGGCATGGGAAAAACAGTGGACGAGCTGAGAAAACTCTGCCCGAACGCGGACTGGAAAGCCGGGAAGCTGGTCAATGGCGTATCCGATCAGGCACTCGCTGCCTGGGCAGCTGAGTTTTCATGAAGCGTGCCGCCATGTCAGCCCTTACTTCTTTGTTTATTGCCCCGCAAACTTTGAGCTGCTTCTTCCGCAGAAAACACTTGAACAACCCCTCTCTCAGAGTTACAATCCAACCAACCTGAACCGCAAAATGCTTCCCGTCCTGGGCCGGTGAAAAGCCACCGGTTTTGGGGCGGGAAGCGTTTTTGACCACATAAATGACCACAGACAGCGCCGGAATACCCGGAAAACGCAGGTTCAAAGAGGTCAAAAGAGTGAGTAAAAGTGAGCGGAAACAACTAAAAACCATTAGAAATGACCGGAAAAAGTTTTTCCGGATTGTTTGGGTTCACGGGGCCGAGCGTTCGAATCGCTCCACTCGGACCAAACAATGATAATCCGAACTACATTATCCAAGTAGGTAGTGTGTTCGGATTTATCATTTCTATTGAGAATATTTTTTAATGAAGTAATGGTGGAGATTGATTTTTCCACCGTTGCTTTTTTTGTAATATAGACTATAATTATCAATATAGACGGAACTATTCAAGGATTTTTTCGTCATAAAATATAGAAGGAAAAAGGCTTCTCAAAAGGAGGGACTTTTATGAAGCGAAAAGCAGTAGTGGGAATTATTGCTGTTATAATTTTAATCTGTTCCATCGCAATATTTCAATCTATTTACATTCACGTTTCTTATTATCCAATGGGCGGAGAAGTAACCATTCTTGCAAAGCAAGCTGACAACTACGGATATTATATCACTGTGGAGCAGGGTAAACTAGGCGATGCCGGCTGGGGGCAATTTGAATTAAAATGTACCCAGGAGCAATATGAAGCGGTTGATGTAGGTGATGTGGTCGAGTGTGAAAGGAAACAAAGTATAGTAACTTATTCAGGGACTGTTCATAAAATATATATATAGATCATCAAATGAATAGCGAGGATAGCGATATAGAACCTGTTTTTTGATACTCCCATTTTAGTGCGATCAAATGGTGTAAAAATAGAACCTTATGCGCATATAATGTGGTCCCCAAAATGGTCTGAAAACGGGTGGTTAATAGCAGATATGTTATCGCTATACGATATTCTCCCTAAAATTTGTGATGATTTACCGGAAATACTTTATAGTGAGGACTTCTCAGCTAATTACAAAGATGGGGTGTCTTTCGTATCAACATCTATCTATAATAGTGACACATTTCAATATATCTATAAAAATGAAAACCTGTCTATAATAGATGAACTGCCAGAGGGTACATACTATCTTGGTATCGTTGTGAAAGAACAAGGTGAATATATTGAGTCTGAACAGGACCATGATGAAGCTGGTTACGAGTGCATATATAGGCTTATAAAGTGATATATGTAAGAGGCGGGAGCATCCTTAAAGATACTCCCGCCTTTGTCATACCTGTTTCTGTTGTTCGCCCTGTTTCTTTGCTTTCCACCCGGCAAACTCCCGCTGTCCTTCCCCGCTCTCGAAAAAGGATTGAATTTCCGGGAGCAGGGCACGGGTCAGGGCGTCGTTGGGAGCAAGGTCTTCCGCTGGCAGAAAAGGACTGCTTGTTCCCGCTCTGCTGCATGCTCGCAGATTTCCGCGCGGAATCTGTAGACCTTTTTCTTCATCCCATAACTGCATGTGGTAAAATGCAAAAGCAAATAGTTGATGCTTCTGAAACCGTCTTTATCACGGGGAACTGATGGCGTGAATGCAATAATCGGCAATGCAAACTACCAGCCTGGACGATCCGTCTTTCCGCGTGAGGACGGCATTTTCGTCCGGCTTGAGATACTCGGCACAGCCGGACTGTCTCCGGCGGATACCGTATCTGAAAATTTCCTGATTTAGGCGGCACAACTGTCATAAAGGGTACAGACGAAAAAGCGGACATCCTCACCGGGTCGGCATCTCTTTCTGCTTATTCGGTGAAGATCTTTGTTTCCGCGCGGCGCATGAAGTCGCGCTCCAGCATCGCCTTGTGGGAAAGGAACGCTTCATCGTCAAAATACTTGGCTCCCTCAGGACAGTTTCTGACGCAGGAATGGCACTTGATGCAAATGCCTGGCACTTCGGCCGTATTCGCAGGATCGATGCTGCCCATCGGGCACAGCGACGCGCACACGCCGCAGCCGGTACACTTTTCAAGGTCGGTCCTGGGCTTCGCCTTGAGAAACTTGACGCTCTGACCGTCCAGTCCCTTCGGGACGTAGTACGGCGCCTCCGCATCGCCCTCGACCCGGACCGGCGCGGGGATCTCGGTCATCTTGCCGACCTTTCCGACAACGGCGGAGCCGAGTTTGGCAAGAACGGAGAGATCCTCGCTGTCGGGGCGACCGGCGGCAAGCGTATCGGAAAAGGCGTGCTGACAGGCAAACGCACCGCCGGCGATCGTGTGGAAGCCGTCCGCTTCCAGGCAGGCGCAAAGCTCGGCAAGGGAGTTATCAAAGCTGCGGTTGCCAAAGGTTACGACAGGCACGGCAAGCGCGCCGTTGCCGGCAAAGCCCGTCTTGACAAAATCAAGGAGCTTGTTGGGAACCTTGCCTGCATAGGTCGGTGTGCCGAATACAACGAGGTCTTTATCGGTAAAGGAATAGCTCTCCTCTCTTGCATAGGGACGGGTGAAGTCCACAAGCTCCAGTGGAACCTCAAAGCTCTCTGCAAGGGCGTTGGCAAGCGTGGTGACGACCTTGCGGGTATTGCCGGTGGCGCTGAAATAAACTGCGTAGACGGTTTTGATCTCCATAGTCAGCCTTCTTTCTATTTCGGGGCTCATGACCCGGTATTACAGAGAAAACTCCTCTGCACTGTGTTTATTCTCGTCCAGCACCGCGGGGCGGGGCGGAACGCGCTTGAGCGGATCGTAACGGAAGCGGCGGCAATGCTCGGTTGCATTGACGATGCCTCTGCGGGAGCAGACTACCTCCGTATCGTTGATGACGCTGCCGCACTCACAGTAGGCACAGCGCTTTTCGATGTCCTTGCGGAAAAAGTGAAACATACGCTCCCCTCCTGTTATAAGCTTTGGAGCACAAGCCTGTCGCCGTCCATCATGGCGCGCAGCTGCGTGACAGGATTTTCATAGGAATCAATGATACGGCTCGCCATCACGTCCTCCAGCTCCTTCTGGATCGTGCGGCGCAGATTGCGCGCACCGTAGGTCGTGGAGAACGACTTGTGCGTGAGGTACTTCACCACCGCGTCGTCATAGCTGAAGTGCAGTCCCTTTTCCTCAAGGCTTGCCTGCAGCTCATCGAGCATGATGCGGGCAATCGCCTCGAAGTTCTGCTCGTCGAGACGGTTGAAGCAGATGATCTCATCCACACGGTTGATAAACTCCGGACGCAGGAACTCGCCCAGCGCCTTGAGCGCGCGGTCGCGGTTCTGCTCGTTGAGCGTATGACCGAAGCCGACGGTGCCTTCCTTGCGGTCGCTGCCCGCGTTGGAGGTCATTACGATGACGGTATTTTCAAAGTTCACCCTGCGCCCGTGGGAATCGGTGATCTCGCCGTCGTCAAGGATCTGCAGCAGAACGTTCATCACGTCGGGATGCGCCTTTTCGATCTCATCAAAGAGGATCACGGCGTAGGGCTTGCGGCGGATCTTTTCCGTCAGCTGACCTGCCTCGTCATAGCCGACGTAGCCCGGGGGCGAGCCGACAATGCGGGAAACGGAGTGCTTTTCCATAAACTCCGACATATCCAGACGGATCAGGGAATCGGGCGAATTGAACAGGTCCTGCGCAAGCTGCTTGACAAGCTCGGTCTTGCCGACGCCGGTGGGACCGACAAAGATAAAGCTCACCGGCTTGTGCTTGGGCGAGATGCCCACGCGATTGCGGCGGATGGCGGCGGAGACGGCGGCGATGGCCTCGTCCTGTCCGATGATGTGCGTTTTGAGACGCTTGTCAAGCTCGCTCAGGCGCTTAAACTCATCCTCACGGATGCGGCTTGCCGGGATCTTCGTCCACAGCTCGATCACGCGGGCAAGGTTATCCATCGTCAGCGTGGGCGCTTCGGTGCCGAGCCGGTCAAGCTCCGCCCTGCTTTGCATGATGCGGCTGCGCAGCTCGGCGATCCGCTCATAGTCCGCATCGGCGGCGTCCTGTGCGGCCTTTTCCTCGAGCATCGTCTTTTCCTTTTCAAAGTCCGCCACTGCCTGCTCGATCTCCATGCGGCGGTTGATGACCTTGTCATGGAGGTTCATGTCGGAGCACGCTTCGTCGATCAGGTCGATGGCTTTATCGGGCAGAAAACGGTCGGTGATGTACCGCTCGGACAGCAGCACCGCCTGGCGCAGGATGCCCTCGGGGATCTTCACGCCGTGGAACGACTCATAATAATGGGCGATGCCCTTGAGGATCTTGAGCGTATCCTCCATGTTCGGCTCATTGACCGTGACCGGCTGGAAACGGCGCTCCAGCGCGGTATCCTTTTCAATGTGCTTACGGTATTCGGTGAAGGTCGTTGCGCCGATGACCTGGATCTCGCCGCGGGAAAGTGCCGGCTTCAAAATATTGGCGGCGTTCATGCTGCCCTCGGCATCCCCCGCGCCGACGATGTTGTGCACCTCGTCGATGACAAGGATGACGTTGCCCATCTTGCGGATCTCCTCGATGAGTCCCTTCATGCGGCTTTCAAACTGACCGCGGAACTGCGTGCCGGCAACGAGCGCGGTCAAATCAAGCAGATACACTTCCTTGGCATGCAGCTTAAACGGCACGTCGCCGCTCGCAATGCGCTGTGCAAGACCCTCCGCGATGGCCGTCTTGCCGACGCCCGGTTCACCGATGAGGCACGGATTGTTCTTCTGCCGGCGGTTGAGGATCTGCACCACGCGCTCAATTTCCTCGCTTCTTCCGATGACCGCGTCAAGCTTGCCCTCGCGTGCGCGCTGGGAAAGGTTGATGCAGTAGTTGTCAAGGAATTTGTGCTTGCTGCCCTTTTCCACCTTTTTGTCGCCGCGGCGCGTCTGAGAATCGGCGCTGTCGCCGCCGTCGCCGCCGTTCGGCGCGCCGCCGAAGAAACGGTTGAGGAAGGGGAACGTGGCGGTCTTGCCCTCGTCGTCCGCGTCGTCCATGTTGTCCGCGTCGGCAAGTCCTTCCAGGTTTTCCGCGCCGCCGAAGGCGCCCATCATCTCATTCGAGATGTTGTCAAGGTCCTCGTCCGTGATGCCCATGCGGCGCATCATCTCATCGACCTGCGGAAGACCGAGATTTTTGGCACATTTGAGGCAAAGTCCCTCGTTGATGTTCTGTCCGTTTTCCTGCCGGGTAATGAACACAACGGCGAGGTTCTTTTTGCATTTGGAACAAAGTTGTGGCTGCATTCGTTAGTTTCCTCCATTCAGGGATGCAATGATCGCAATCAACGTAAAAGGGGTATGTGTTGTAAAGAATTTCAAAAGATATGTATCGCTCGCGTTGTCACGGAAAAACGTGATGCCGAGGACCGGCGCGAGCCATAAGACAAGGTAAAGCAAAAGCACCGCTTCCAGCAGGGCAAAGACGCCGCCGCCAACGGTGTTGAGCGCGTGAAGCACGGGCAGCTCAAAAAGATGATCCAGAAGCTTTGTCAAAAGCCTGAGCAGAATCAGCAGCAGAAGAAAGCAGAGCAGGAACAGCACGGCATGAACGACGCTCTCCACCAGCGAACGCACCGCAGTCCCGGCGGCGTCGCCCGCTTTTTCCTGCCAATACCCGAAAAAGCCTTCGCCCTGCTCCGGCTCTGCGAGCCATTCGCCGAAAGCCGGCTCGGCAGCGCCGTCCGCCGTGTCCGGGACAGTGCCGTCCACCGCCGAGTCCGCCGGCACGCCGAGCCGCGCGGACACCTTCTCCTCGACTTTGGGCAGCACCAGCTCCGTGACCGGCTCTGTGAGCCTGCCGGCAGCGACTGTCGCGCCGACGATCGCGGCGATCACCACGACCAAGCCCATCAGGCTCTTGAACAGTCCCCGCTTTGCTCCGACGAAAAAGCTCAATAACAGGAGCAAGACGAGCACACCGTCGATGATGAGTCCATTATTCACGTCTTTCTCCCTTCTTTCAAGTAAAAAATACTGTCATTTACGGAATAAACAGCCATGCGCTCGAAGTTCCCAGCAGCAGCGCCGTACCGTCCTCGCGCATGATGACGGACTTGGCGTATTCCGTATTGCTCAGCGTCGCATATTCGCTCAGGTCCGAGGTGTAGATCGTCAGGCTGTCGCTGTAAAGCGCGGCAAGATATTTGCCCGCGGCGGAGATGCAAAGGACCTCTTTGCCGATATCGGCTTCGCCGATCTTTTCCCCGTCGGCTGAGACCGTGACGAGCTTGAGCGTGCTGCCGCTGCGATAGCGGCTAAGCAGGAGCGCGGTGTAGTCCGTCCCGCCCGTGCTCTGTGCGCGCAGGTAGGGATAGTCATAGCGGTAGCTTCCCGAAAGCGAACCGTCCGCGCCGAAGACCGTCAGCCGGTCGTCTGCGATCGTGGCAAGCCTGCCGCCCAAATTGCCGAGTGAAAGCACCAAGGAGCCGTTGAGCACATTGACGGACTCCGGCGTTTCGCTGGAGAGTGCATACAGCTTGAGCGTGCTGGCAAACGCGCCGTCCGCCTCCCCCAGCGTAACGGCCGCCAGATGCTTGCAGTCCCGCAGAACGCAGGCGTCGATCACATAGCGGTCGGAGGAGTTGAAGGCAAACAGGACGTTTCCCGTTGGGTCATAGACCGAAACCACCGACTTATAGCCGCTCTTTTCCGTCGTCAGCGTCAGATAGTCCGAAGAATTGAGCGACGCGGAAAGGATCCCCGCATCGCAGAGCTTCCCGCAGTCGCGAAGCAGCCCCTTTTCCCCCAAAAGAAGGGCGGTCTGCCCGCCGATATCGTAGACGAGCACCGTCTGTCCGCCGACGGCAACGGCGGGGTGCGTCATGCGGACGCTCTCGGAATATACCCGCGTGCCATCGTTTGCCAAAACGGCAACGTTGGTCGTGGAGGCGACGATCAGCCGCTCGCCCAGCATGGCGTAAACGTTCGTGCGGTCATTGTCAAAGCTGTAAAGCTCCGCCTTGCCCTGTTCGTCCTGCGTGACCTTGTTGTAGGAAAAAAGTCTGCGCACGCTGTCAAAGCTGCTCAGGTCCTGATAGGCTGCCGCCAGAACGACGGCAAACACCAAAACAAGCACCGCAAGCAGCTTCGCTGCGCGGCGCACACCGCCATGGCGGCGGGGCGCGGCCTGTTCGCGCTGAAAATCCTCGCGCGACAAATTGTCAGATTGCTGTTTCCCCATTGAGTCTTTCATCCTCGTACCAGACCTTTGTCATATACAAGCCGCCGGGCGGCACCGTGGGACCGGCAAGCGTACGGTCGCCGGACGCCAGGATCTGCGGAATATCCTCCGGCGCAAGCTTGCCCTCCGCTGCGTACAGGACCGTGCCGGTGATCGCCCGTACCATGTTATACAAAAAACCGTTCGCGCAGACCTTGAGCTCCAGAAGCTCGCCGCTTCTCGTCACGCGGCAGTAGTAGACCGTCCGTACCGTGGTCTTTGTCTCCGTACCGACGGAGCGGACGGCACGGAAGTCATGCGTCCCTTCAAACGCCCGCGCCGCGCGGTCCATCCTCTGCTCATCGAGGTGCTTGGGATAAAAGTATGCGCGGTTTACATAAAACGGATTCTTAATGCGTGAATTGTAAATGCGATAGGTGTACTCCTTCCTCCTGCAGGAAAGGATCGCGTTGAAATCCTCCGCCACCTCAAACGCCTCGCGCACGACGACGTCCTCCGGCGTATGCGTGTTGACGGCAAACGGCAGGCGTTCGACCGGAATGCGGGAATTCGTGCGGAAGTTGGCGATATAGTGCTCGGCATGGACGCCCGCGTCGGTGCGTCCGCAGCCGATGAGTCTGACCGGCTCGCCGCAGACCGCGGCGAGCGCCTTCTCCATCGTTTCGCACACGGTGACGGCGTTTTTCTGCACCTGCCAGCCATGATACGCCGTGCCGTTATACATCAATTGTAAAGCGATATTACGCATAATTGGTGTCCTTTTTCTGAACTTTTCGCGCCGCCCGCTTCAGGGGCGCGGCGCTGTCTCAATCAAGGATCATGATACCGACCGCCAAAGCGAGATAGTACAGCAGCACCAGGTAATCCCTTGCCGCGTAGTGCAGCTCGTGGAGCTTCGTGCGTCCGTCGCCGCCGTGATAGCAGCGGCACTCCATCGCGGTCGCCAGCTCGTCTGCGCGGCGAAACGCGCTGACGAACAGCGGCACCAGCAGCGGAACGAGCGCCTTGGCGCGCTGGAAAATGCTGCCGCTCTCAAAATCGGCGCCGCGCGCCTTTTGCGCGGACATGATCTTGTCCGTCTCCTCGATGAGCGTCGGAATAAAGCGCAGCGCGATCGACATCATCATGGCAAGCTCATGCACGGGAAGCCTGAGCTTTTTGAGCGGACCGAGCAGGCTCTCCAGACCGTCGGTGAGATGGATGGGCGAGGTCGTGTAGGTCAGAAGGAACGTCCCCATGATCAGCAGCGTGATGCGCGCCATCATCGTCACGGCGGTGCGCACACCTTCGACCGTGATGCGGAAGATCCAAAAATGCACCAGCTCCACGCCGGGCGTATAGAAAAGGTTCAGTATCGCGGTGAACGCGATGATGAACAGCACCGGCTTCAGACCGCGCAGCAGCGCCTTTGCACCGACCCTGGAAACCCTGACCGACACAAGCAGCGTCAGAATCAGCGCGGCGTAGACGTAAATCGAGTGCGCCGAAAACAGCGCCACGATGTAGAGAACCGTGACGGTCAGCTTGGTGCGCGGGTCAAGGCGGTGCGCCAGTGTGTTTCCGGGAAAATACTGACCGAGTGTGATATCCTTCAGCATGGCACAGCGTCTCCTTTCCTGAGAGAAAGGAGCGCGCGGCTCAGTTCCTCTACCGTGTAGACTGCCGGGTCAATGGCAAGACCGCGCGCCTTGAGCGCCATGGCAACACGCGTGATCTGCGGCACGTCGAGACCGGCGCGGAGCAGCTCGTCGCCGCGGGAGAACACCTCGCGCGGCGTACCGCTCATGAGTACATGCGCGTCGGAAAGCACGACGATACGGTCCGCGTTCTGCGCGATCTCGTCCATCGAGTGACTCACGAGCACGATGGTCGTGCCGCGCTCTTTATGGTACTGCCGGATGTTGGCAAGCAGCTCCCTTCTGCCCTGCGGGTCAAGACCCGCCGTCGGCTCGTCAAGCACGAGCACCTCCGGCTCCATGGCGATGACGCCCGCGATGGCAACGCGGCGCTTCTGACCGCCGGAGAGCGCAAACGGAGATTTATCCAGAATCTCTTCGCTCAGTCCCGCAAAGCGGGCGGCAGCGTGTACGCGCCGGTCGATCTCGTCCCTGTCGAGTCCCATGTTGGCGGGACCGAAGGCAATGTCCCGGTAGACGGTGTCCTCAAAGAGCTGATACTCCGGATACTGGAACACAAGACCCACGCGAAAGCGCACGTCGCGGATCTTCTTCGGCTCCTCCCAAATATCCTTGCCCTCGAGATAGATGTGACCGCTCGTCGGCTTGAGCAGACCGTTGAGATGCTGGATCATCGTCGATTTGCCGCTGCCGGTGTGACCGATAATGCCTAAAAACTCACCGCGGTAGACGGACAGCGACATATTCTCCGCCGCGCTGCGGCAGAACGGTGTCCCTTCGCCGTAGGTGTGTGTCAGGTTTTCAACGCGAATGATCTCTTCCAAGGCGTGATTCCTCTGATTTCAAAAATTTTTCATGATCGCATCGACGCATTCATCCACTGTGACCGCATCGAGGGGCACGTCCATGCCGCCCTGTCTGAGCGAATCCAGCAGCAAAACGGTGTCCGGCACCGTCAGACCGAGCTTCTCCAGCTCCGCCTTGCGCGAAAAAACCTCCCGCGGCGTGCCGTCCATGGCCAAACGGCCGTCGTTCATCACGATCACGCGGTCGGCGTTTTCCGCTTCGTTCATGTGGTGCGTAATGAGCACGACAGTAATGCCGTCCTGCTTATGCAGCCGCTCGATCGTCGAGAGCACCTCGCTGCGGCCGATGGGGTCGAGCATGGCGGTCGCCTCGTCGAGCACGATGCACTTCGGCTTCATTGCCAGCACGCCGGCGATGGCAATGCGCTGCTTTTGTCCGCCGGAGAGCAGATGCGGCGCATGCTGCACGAACTGTTCCATCCCCACGGCGGCAAGCGCCCGATCCACGCGCACACGGATCTCCGCGCTCGGCACGCCGAGGTTCTCCGGCGCGAACGCGACATCCTCCTCCACGACATTCGCCACGATTTGGTTGTCCGGATTCTGGAACACCATACCCACGCGGCGGCGGATCTCAAGCAGAAGCTCTTCATTGCCCGTATCCATACCGTCCACATACACGGTCCCGCCGGACGGCAGGAGCACCGCGTTGAACATCTTGGCAAGCGTGGACTTTCCGCTGCCGTTGTGCCCGAGGATCACGACGAAGCTGCCTTTCTCAATGGAAAGGCTGACGCCGTCAAGCGCAAGCGTACTGCGCTCCCCCTCCGCAGAAGGGTACGCAAAGGTCAAATCTTTTGTTTCGATCATTGTTGACATCATGCTGAATTCTTTCTTCTTTATTCGCTGCACCAGCGGCCCGTTGCGCCGCAGGGCAGTGCAAGACCGGTCTCCGTCACGGGAAGACCGAGCTCGTCCCACGTCACCCTGCCGCCGAATTTCTCCTTGACGAGAAGGCTGAGCAGATAGCCCAGCACGGAAGGCGCCAGACCCGTCGTGTACGAGTTGATGATCACAAAGAGCGGCTGCTCGGAGAGCACCTGCGTGCAGAGCCTGACGAAGGGGAACAGGTTATCCTCCAGCTTCCACACCTCGCCGCCTGGACCGCGTCCGTAGCTCGGCGGATCCATGATGATGGCGTCATAGGTCCTGCCGCGGCGGATCTCACGCTCGACAAATTTTGCGCAGTCATCGACGATCCACCGGATCGGCGCGTTTTCCAGCCCGCTCACGCGCGCGTTTTCCTTCGCCCAGCTCACCATACCCTTCGCCGCGTCGCAGTGGCAGACCTGCGCGCCCGAGGCGGCACAGGCGACCGTCGCGCCGCCGGTATAGGCAAACAGGTTCAGCACCCTGACGGGGCGTCCCGCACGCTCGATCTTTTCACGGGCAAAGTCCCAGTTGACCGCCTGCTCGGGGAAAAGTCCGGTGTGCTTGAAATTCATGGGCTTGACCTGAAAGGTGAGGTCTTTGTATTTCACCTGCCAGGATTCCGGCAGTTTCTCCTTCTCCCAGTGTCCGCCGCCGGAGGACGAGCGGTGATAGCGCCCCTGCGCGCTCCTCCAGCCGCGGTTTTCGCGCGGCGTTTCCCAAATTGCCTGCGGGTCGGGGCGCACCAGGATCTGCCCGCCCCAGCGTTCCAGCTTCTCGCCGCTGCCGCAGTCAAGCAATTCATAATCGTTCCAGCCGTCCGCAATCCACATGTAAGCTCCTCCTGTACGGCGGTTTTTCCGCCCGCCGGCGCCGTTTTCTCTGCAAAGGGCGCAGTATTACATAATAAATCAATGTATTATACCGCAAAGGCAGCGCAGTAGTCAATCCAAAAAGTTGCGGTTGTCAAGAAACTGTTCCTGTGATAAACTGTCAGCAATCGATAGAATGAGGAGATTTTTCATGGACCGCGTGCTGCTGCACAGCTGCTGCGCGCCCTGCTCGGTGTACTGCATCGACGCGCTGCGCAGCGAGGGGATCGAGCCGACATCGCTCTGGTTCAATCCCAATATCCACCCCTATCAGGAATATAAAGCGCGCCGCGACACGCTTTTGGCGTATGGCGAGCGCGTCGGCGTAACGGTCAGGGTACTGGAGGATTACGGACTGCGTGAATTTGTCCGCTCTGTTGCCGCGGACATTGATCACCGCTGCGCGCACTGCTACGCCCTCCGCCTCGGTACGGCGGCAAAGTACGCCGCCGCACACGGGTTTGAGGCGTTCACCTCCTCCCTTCTGATCTCCCCCTATCAGGATCACGAGCTTTTAAAGACCGTGGGCGAAAGGATGGGGGAACTGTACGGCGTTGCGTTTCTTTACCGTGATTTCCGTCCCGGCTTCCGCGAAGGGCAGAACAAGGCGCGCGAGCTTGGACTTTATATGCAGAAGTACTGCGGCTGCATCTTTTCGGAAGAAGACCGCTACGCAAAGCAGATCATAAAAGACAAAGCAACATTCGGAGAATCATTATGAGCTATTTTTTCATCATTCTCATCGGCTATCTCATCGGCACGTCCAACATGGCGACCTACCTCGCCGCGCTTAAAAAAGTTGACCTGCGTGCAGGCGGAAGCGGAAATCCCGGCGCCTCGAACGCGATGATCCTCATGGGCTGGAAGTCCGGCATCCTTGTGGGCGTGCATGACATCGGCAAAGCCGTCGCCGCGGTGCTGCTTGCCGAATATCTCTTCCCCGAGACTGTACTTGCCGGCATCGTCGCGGGCGTTGCCTGCGTGTTCGGGCACATGTTCCCCTTCTATCTCAAGTTCCGCGGCGGCAAAGGCTTTGCCTCCTACCTCGGCATGGCGCTTGCCCTGCACTGGAAGTTCGCGCTCGTTCTGCTGCTCGCCGTGGTGCTTATCACCCTGGTCACGGACTATATCGTCCTCGGCACCATGACGACGGTCATTTCGTTTCCCGCCTACTGCGCCGTCACGCAGAGCATGATTGCCGCACTGATCCTGTGCGCCGCCTCGCTTGTGATCATTTACAAGCACCGCAGCAATCTTGTGCGTATCTGCCACGGTACGGAAATCGGTCTGCGCAGCGCACATAAGGGCGAGCACCGCGTACATAAGTAAAAGAATGAGTAAAAGCGCAAAAGAAAAGCTGACCGAACGGTCAGCTTTTTTTGCTGCTGTCTTCATTCCGCGACGCGCAGGATCACCGTGCCGCCGGTGAGGTCGGCGCGCTTGAGCGTCGCCTCCACCGCCATCCTGCGTCCGAACAGGTCGGTCAGCGTCACCGTGCCGCCGTCGATCTCGATGGTGGTCACGTCGGTACAGAGCAGGTTTTCCTTCTTTTGTTCGTTTTTATATACCGCCGAAAGGCACATGTTTTTTCACTCCTCCAAAAGCTCCAGCACCTCGCGCAGCTGCACGTTTGCAACCTCAAAGCTGCCGATGGCTTCCGTCAGCTTCTTCTTTGCCGGACCGTCCACACTGCCGAGCAGCTCCGCAAGCTCCTGGGCATGGTGGTCGTTGTGATCGATCATATATGCAAGCAGCGCCTTCGTCCGCTCACCGCCGCCGATCTCACGGGTACAGTCGCAGTGGTGCTCATGCGTATGCTCATGTTCGTGTCCGTGTTCGTGCGTATGCTCGTGGCTGTGGGTATATTCGTGCGTATGTTCATGCGTATGTTCCATGGCTGTGCCCTCCTTCAAAGTATGTCAAGCGCGGCAAGCGCTTTTTTCGTTCCCTCGATTACACCGGCGTCCTCCGGCAGATCAAAGACAGTCCTGCCCAGAATATCGAACTCCGTCTGCGCCGCATCCTCCCCGATGACGGCAAGCACGGGGATCCCCCCCGCATCGGCGGCAGCGGGCATCCATTCGTCTGGCACGCGGTTGAAGATCACGCCGCACTTTTCGTACATCACCAGCTCGTCCGCCACACGCTTGACGGTCCTGACGACCTCGACGCCCTTCCTGCTCGCGTCGGACACAAGCAGAAGATGCGTCACCTTTTCCAAAACGCGGCGGTTGATCTGCTCAATGCCGGCTTCGCTGTCGATGACGACATAGTCGTACTCGCCGACAAGCAGGCTGATGACCTGACGCAGATAGGTATTGACCGCGCAGTAGCAGCCCGCCGTCTCGGGTCTTCCGATGGCGAAAAAGTCGTAGCCGGCGCGCTTGTCCATCGCGGCAAGCAGGCGGTCCCTGACGCTTCCCAAAATATCGCTCACGCCGCCGCCCTGTCGCTCCGTCACCTCGCCCGCGACCTCGCGGCGGATATCGTCGAGCGTTCTGCCCGCGCCGATGCCCAGCGCGGTGGAAAGACCGACGGCGGGGTCCGCGTCGATCGCAAGGATCCTCTTATCAGGATACCGCTGCGCCAAAAGGCGCACCATTGCCGCCGAGATCGACGTCTTCCCGACGCCGCCCTTTCCGGCGACAGCCAAAATTTCAGCAGGGGTCCTGTCCATTTTTCTCTCTCCGTTCCGTTAATTCGCGTAGGCAAAATCCGTCACAAGCGCGCCGGTCCCGCGCTCATAAAGCCACCCGTCTTCGGAATAAAATGTTTTGTTTGCTTCATCGCAGATGAAATAGTACACCGGATGGGTAAATGTCACGCTGCCGTCGGTCTCTCTGCGGACGCAGTACTCGTCCGTAGTCAGCACAGCCGTTTTCACATATCTGCCAAGCTCGACCGTAAATTCGATCTCCTGCAAATTGCATGCCACGCCCGCAGCTTCCTTTTCCTTCCGCACGCTTTCATAGGTCGCGCGGTCACCGAGGATCCCCTCACCGTAGCTTTGGTATTCCTCCGGAAAAACCACGCAAAACGGCGTCGGCACACCGCGGCCAACGTAGCCGCCGAGCGCCGTGATCTTCACGCCGTGGGTGCGCTCGGGAACAAGGATCGTTCTCGTCTCGTCTTCCCCGTCCCAGACATAGGCTCCGGCGAACGCCTTGCGGGAGATAACATTGTAGCCAAAATGCACCTCGCCGCTGTCATCATACTTCTTCTGTGAAACCTCGGGGCTCAGGGTGACGATATAGCCCGCTAAAATGATGATCGCGGCGAACTTCATCACCGTCCCCAGGTTTCCAAGCAGCTTCTCTATCACGGTGTCTTCTCCTTTTGCGCTTATTTTACTATATTTATACCATAGCGTACCGTATTTTGCAACGAAAAAGGCGGGCTGACCCGCCTTTTTCGTCATGACGCCGTCCGGCTTTCAAACAGCGCATCATGCACGGTGCAAAGCGCCTCATCGGCATTGTCCCGGTGCACGACGACCGTCAGATACGACTCTCCTTCCTCCACGCCATACACGGTAATGTCCTGCCGTTCCAGCGCTTCGATACATGCACGCTCCGCCTCCACGCTCGGAAGGCTTTGCCCGACCGCAGTGACGCCCACGAGCACGGACCGCTCGCAGAACTTCTTTGTCACACCGGTCAGAGCGTCTCCACTCCCCCGTGCGGCGACGAAACTGCCGCTGCTGCCCTCCTCGCAGGAGCGCACCTCGAGCATCACGCCGCAGCGCCGGGCAAGCGCAACGCTTTTATCATGGAGCACCTGCGCCCCCTTTTGGGAAAGCAGGAGCATGTCGTCATAGGAAATACGCTCCAGACGCCTTGCCTTCGGACAGATACGCGGGTCCGTGGTATAGATCCCGGCAACATCCGTATAGATCTGGCAGCGGTCGGCATGAAACGCCGCGGACAGCGCCACCGCGCTCAAATCGCTTCCGCCGCGCCCGAGCGTAGTCACGTCGCCGTTTTCATTCACGCCCTGAAATCCGGCGATCAGCACCACGCGGCGCTCGTGCAGCTCGTGCTCGACGCGCTCCCTGCCGACGGCAGAGACCTCTGCCCCGCCATGCTCCCCGACGGTCAGGATCGGGACTTGCCAGGCGCAAAGCGAGACGGCCGGAACACCAAGCGTATGCAGCGCCATGGCGCAAAGGGCAACGGACGCCTGCTCCCCGGTGGACAGCAGCGCATCCAGCTCACGCAGGGACGGTTCTTCGCAGATCTCCCTTGACGCACTGAGAAGGCGGTCCGTTGTATCGCCCTGTGCCGAGAGGACAACGATGACGTCGTTGTCCGCCTCATAGGTATCCTTGATGATATGGGCAGCGTGCAGCATCTTTTCGGCATTTGCAACCGAGCTGCCGCCAAATTTCTGCACATACAGGCTCATTGAGATCCCTCTCGCAAAAAAGATGGATTGGCAATCTGCCTGAGCAGTTTGCCAATCCATGATATGACTTTTCACGTCCTCCGGTTCATCATCCGGCAAGGATCTCAAATTTGACAACGCCGTCGAGCGACACGGCACGCGCCATCAGCTCCTCAAGCGACACTTCCATTTCCGACGTTTCCGCCGAAATCGTCACCGCCGCGCAGCCATTGGTCGGAATACTCTGGTTGATGGTGAGTATATTGGCTCCGGAAACGGCAAAAATAGACAGTGCATTGGAAAGAACGCCGGGGTTGTTTTTCAGCATCGCATAAAATGTGATGATGCGCCCCGTCTTCATGTCGTTGAACGGCTGCACCGCATCCCGGTACTTATAAAACGCGCTGCGGCTGATGCCCACAGCCTTCGCCGCATCGCCGGCGGTTCTCACCTCGCCGGACTGGAGCATCCGTTTCGCCTCCGCGACCTGAATGAAAATATCGGGAAGCGCCTGCGCGGATACAATATAATACTTCGCTGGTTTTGCCATGTTTTGTTCACCTCACGCGGTCATTTGTCCTTGTTTTGAAAGCTTATCACAGAATGCCGCGCGTTGCAAGTCATTTTTAAAAGGAGTGTGGGTCTTTGTTTGAAGAACGCTGCAAAAAATTTCTGCTGTACCTTTTCTCCGCCGCTGCCGCCGCCGGACTTTTTTATCTCGTTTTCCGCTATCTCTTTTGGTGGCTGCTGCCGTTCCTGCTTGCGCTCGGCGTCGCCGCGGCGGTGGAGCCGGTCGTTGCGTATCTGCGTGTTCATCTGCGCTTTCGCCGCAGCTTTTCCGCGCTGCTTCTGACGCTGGTGCTTCTGTTCCTGCTCGGCGGACTGCTCTCGCTGCTGGGAACAACGCTTGCCAATCAGGCCTATGCGCTGCTGAAAAAGGCGCCGCTCCTCCTTGAGCGCGTGCCGCAGCTTCTTGACGCGTTCTTTGCCCGTCTTGACGGGTACAGCGCCGCCTTTCCGCAATGGCTGCGCGATTCCCTCTACGGCGCTGTGATGCAGGCGCTTTCCGACGCGGAGTCCTTCTTCTCCGACCTGACCGGACGGTTTCTCTCCTTTCTGGGCTCCTTCGCCGCGGCGCTGCCGAGACGGGTGCTGAGCGGTGCGACGACCGTACTCGCCGTGTATTTTACGATCGCGTCCTATCCGACACTCTGCCGAATGCTCAAAGCCAGGCTCTCCGGCAAAACCATACGCTCCCTGCGTCTGTTCCGCAGCGGTGTGACGCAGTCGCTTTCCCGTTACCTGCGCGCGGAGCTCACCATCAGCTTCCTCACCTTTTTGCAGCTGCTGCTCGGCTTTTTCCTCATGCGTCAGGACTATGCGCTGCTGCTCGCCTTTCTCATCACGCTTCTCGATGCGCTGCCGGTCTTCGGTACGGGAACGGCGCTCGTGCCGTGGGCGCTGCTCTCGCTGCTGTTTTCCTCCGTGCCAAAAGCCATCGCGCTGCTCGCGCTCTACCTCTGCACGCTGCTCGTGCGCAATGTACTGGAGCCAAAGCTTCTCGCCTCCCAGGCGGGGCTGCCGCCGGTGGCGTCGCTTTTCGCGATGTATCTGGGCTTCTGCACGTTTGGCGTAGCGGGCATGATCGCTTTCCCGTTTTTACTGCTGCTCGCCGCGCAGACCTACCGTCTCGGCACACAGGAGACATGAAAAAGGGCGTTCGTTTGAACGCCCTTTTTTGCTGCTTTTACTGCTCCTGATTTGTCCCGCGACCGGTGTTGAGCAGCCAGTCGAGGAAGGAGCCGTTTTGGTTCCCTTCGCCGTTTTCCCCGTCCTCGCGGTCCTGATCGTCAAAATCGGGATCATCGGAAGACCAAAACGGGAAAAGGCTCTTGTGCGTGGTGCACATACCGTGCTCCATCAAATCGCTGTACAGCTGCACGCTGCCGTCGTTCGCCGCGACAGGAGTGCCCAGCGGCATTTCCGCGATCAGACCGTCCTCCAGCTGTGCTTCATAGGTCGCCGCTTCCGCAGCGGTGAGCGGCTGATACAGCAGCGAGCGCGTGTAGCCCCACGCCTCCGACACATTCGCCTGGCTCAGATCAAGCGCGGAGACCGTCGACGTGACGGGGCAGAAATCCGATGCGAGCATCCCGGTCTCGGAGCAGACCGCGACCGTGATGTGCGCGTCGCAGGTCAGCACGGGAGCCGAACCGTTTGCGACCTTAACCGTGTGCGTTGCCGGGCAGGAGGAACCTGCCAGAAGCCCCGTCTGCGAGCAGACCGTAACGCTCACCAAGTCGTTTGCGCTCACGTTGAAGTCCTTATTGGGAAGCCCTGCGTGGACCTCGCTCATGACCTTCTTCCACAGGGTCGCCGCCGGGTTGCCCGAAGCGACAATGCGCGTGGGCGTATCGTAGCCGACCCATACGGCGCCGGTATAGTACGGCGTAAGACCGACAAAGTAACGGTCGCAGTTGCTGTTGGTCGAGCCGGTCTTACCGGCGATGGTCATACCGGAGAAAGCCGCACCGGTACCGGTACCGCCCGCGCTGTTGACAACGCCCTTCAAAAGCTCGATCATCGAATAGGCGGTGCTTTCCTTCATCGCAACGTGGGACTTGCTCTTGTTGTCAAGGATCGTCTTGCCGTTGTGATCCTTGACCTCGATATAGGTGCGCGGCACGGTATAGATGCCGTTGTTGGCAAAGGAGGAATAGGCCGCCGCCATTTCAAGCGTCGTCACGCCGCGGCTCAGACCGCCCAGCGCCAAAGCGCCGGCCGCGGTAATATCGTCGCCGGTGAGCGTCGTAAAGTTAAGCTTGTCCGTCATGAAGGCGTAGGACGCCGACGGCGTCAGCGCCTGCAGCACACGCACCGCCGTGGGGTTGGCGGAAAAGCGCACCGCGTCCTGCAGCGTGATGATGCCCTTGTAGCCGGAATAGGCATTCACCGGCCAGATATACTCATTTCCGGCGCTGCCCATCATCGTCACGGGATAATCGTCGATCACGGACGCAGGCGTGATCACGCCGGCGTCAATGGCAGGGGCATAGACGGAAAGCGGCTTGATCGCAGAGCCGCAGGGGCGGGGATTGACGGCATAGCTCCATTCAAACGCGCCGCCGCGCTCGCCCATACGGCCGGCAAGCGCCACCACATCGCCCGTGGTGTTGTCGATGATCGTCATGCCGGACTGAAGCTGCTCGCCCTTGGCGGAGGTGTAGTCCAGATTGCTGCGGTCGCCGTAGATCCTTTCCACGATCTCCTGGATCTCGGGATCGACCGTACAGTAGATCTCATAGCCGCCGGTGTAGAGCATGTCCTTGGCAACGTTCGCGCTGTATCCGAGCTGCTCCACCAGATCGCTGACGACATCGTTGAAGACCTGCTCGACAAAGTAGGAATCATAGGTCGTGTTCACCGCGCTGATCTCGGCTTCCCTGCCGGCGGGAACATAATCCTCGTCCCAGACAAACACCAGCTTTTCGTTCAGCGCCTCCTCATACTCCGCATCGTCCAGATAGCCCAGCTCGTGCATCTTGTAGAGCACGGTCTCCTGGCGCTCCTTGTTCTTCTCGCGGTAGGTCTTCCCGCTGTTGAGCGTGCCCTGGCGGGAGGGGTCGTACAGGGAGGGATACTGCGTGATGCCGACGATGGCCGCGCCCTCCGCGACGGTCAGGTCGCCGACGTCCTTTCCGAAGTAGACCTCGGACGCCGCCTGAATGCCGCTGGCGCCGTGACCGAAATAGACCAGATTCAAATAAAGCTCCAGCACCTCTTCACGGGAATAGTTCTCCGCAAAGCGAAGCGCGCGGAAGATCTCCAGCACCTTGCGCCGGATCGTCACCTCGTTGTCGCCCGTGAGGTTCTTGATGACCTGCTGCGTGATCGTGGAGCCGCCGCGGGTCGAGTCGCTGCCGCGCAGCATGTCGAAAACGGAGCGCGCCGTGCTCTTCCAGTCCACGCCGTGGTGCTCAAAGAACCGCTGGTCCTCAATGGAAACCAGCGCCTGCCAGACATGGTCGGGAATATCCTCAAAATCCACCAGCGTGCGGTTTTCCGCGCCGTGGATCTTCGTCAGCTCCTCCCACTCGCCCGTCGTCCTGTTCTGATAGTAGACCGTGGAGCTTTGCTTGAGCGTATAGGCTGACGCATCCACGTCCAGCTCCGGCTCAAGTGCCGTATGGACGTAAATCATGAAAATGCCGAAAAACATCAGGCATGTCGCAAGACCGATCGCAAGGATCGTTCCGAGGATCATGCCGAACCTCCCCTTCTGCGCGGTGCCGCTTTTCCGGGGTCTCCTTCGCGGATCCCGCTCCTCACGATATTCACTCATTGCGGCCACCTCCTTTGTAAAACTGAAAAATCTGTATCGCAGACCATAATACAACAAATATATTGTAACATGCCTGTCAAGAAAATTTCCACTCGCATTTTGACGAAAAAGTTTTCCTTTTCGCGATTCTCTTCTGATTTCTGCCGTCTTTTTCCCGGCAAAGCGCTCTCTTTCCCTCTTTTTCCCTGTTTGTATTTCTTGCAATCAGACGCAAACTAATGTATACTGATAACACCAAACAACAGGAGGTACTCCCATGAGTGAGGAATTCGGTCCCAATTTCATTACCCTGACCGATGAAGACGGCAACGACATCGAACTGGAGTATGTTGACGCGCTGGAATATAACGGTACGACCTATATGGCGTTCTTCCCCGTGGTCGAGGAAGGCGAGGAGGACAAGGAGGACGACGAGGAATACGGTCTTGTGATCCTCAAGTCCGAAATGGAAAACGGTGAGGAGCTGCTCGTGACCATCATGGACGAGGAAGAGCTCAACACCGTGTACGAAAAGTTCATGGAACAGATCCTCGAGGATGAGGACCCGCAGTAATTGCGACGGACTTTTCACCGGGCGCGCGGTATACTCAAAAAGCAGTGTTTCAAACGGCGCTCTGCCTGTAATATCCATGCCCTGCGTGGTGCGTGATAGACTCTATATAAACCCACATTTCGTCATACGGGACGCTGGTACGCTCCGGTGGTTTGCAGGCCTCCCGACTGCATTTCGCGGTCGGACGTTGGAAGCAGTAAAGCCGGACAGAGGCGACCCACCTGCAATTCATGTGCAGGTTTGACGGAGTCTACACGGCCAACGCGGGGTATCTGTTTTGCGCCGCGCTTACTTTTTGTCATGTTGCACAAAAAAATTTTTTGTTTTTCTACATGCAATTTGACGAAAAAAGTTTGCGCTTTGTTCGCGTTTCATGTAAAATATTTTTGTAAATTCAGATTGATGGCTGCAACGAAGTGCTTCGCGCACGGGCTGTAACGATCACTCTCGCGTTGAAAGAGAGTGCTTGTGTCCGTGTGGTCGGAAGCGCTTTTCTTTTTTGCCGGATCGTAATCAATCTCAAACATCCAGGAGGAGGCAGTATTATGAATCTTATCACCAACGGCAGACTCATCACCCGTGACAGCGAGGGAAAGGGCTACTATGAACACGGCGCCGTCGCCTATGAAGGCGCAACGATCGTCGAAGTCGGCGAGGAGAGCGCACTGCGTGCCAAATATCCCGGCGCCGAGATCATCGACGCCAAGGGCGGCGTGATCATGCCCGCGCTCATCAATGCTCACACGCACATCTATTCCGCGCTTGCCCGCGGTCTTTCGATCGTCGGCAACAACCCCACCAATTTCTATGAGGTGCTCGACGGCACCTGGTGGGCGATCGACCGCAAGCTGATGATGGACGGCACGAAGGCATCCGCCACCGCGCTTTACATCGACTCCATCAAACAGGGCGTGACGACGATCTTCGACCATCACGCCTCCTACGGCGAGATCCCCGGCACGCTCCACACCATCGCCGAGGAAAGCAAGCGTCTCGGTCTGCGCTCCTGCCTCTGCTATGAGGTCTCCGACCGCGACGGCGAGGAAAAGTGCCTGCAGGCCATTCAGGAAAACGCCGACTTCATCACCGAGTGCGAAAAGAACAAGGATCCCATGCTCGCTGCCATGTTCGGCGGACACGCCCTGTTCACCATCTCCGACAAGACCTTTGACCGCATGGTCGAGGCGAACAACGGCCGCACCGGCTACCACATCCACGTTTCCGAGGGCATGAACGACGTGTATGACTCTCTCCAGAACTACGGCCGCCGTCCCGTGCAGCGTCTGCAGGATCACGGCATCCTCGGCGAAAAGACCATCCTCGGTCACTGCATCCACGTCAACACCGCCGAAATGGAGATCATCCGGGAGACCGGCACGATGGTCGTCAACAACCCCGAGAGCAACATGGGCAACGCCATCGGCATCTGCCCGGTGCTGCAGCTCTACAAACGCGGCATCCTGCTCGGCATGGGCACCGACGCCTACACGAACGACATGCTGGAGTCCCTCAAGGTCGCCCTCTGCTCCCAGCGCAGCCAGAACTGCCTGCCGAACGTCGGCTGGTGCGAAGTGACCGACATGCTTTTCAAGAACAACGCCAGGATCGGCGAGAAGTACTTCCCCGCAACGCTCGGCGTTCTCAAAGCCGGCGCCGCCGCCGACATCATTGTCATGGATTACAAGCCGTTCACCCCGTTCTCCGACGAGAATATCGACGGTCACATGATCTTCGGCATGACCGGACGCCAGTGCCAGACCACGATCGCCGCCGGCAAGCTCCTGATGAAGGACCGCGTGCTCGTCGGCATCGATGAAGAAGCCGAAAACGCCCACATCCTCGAAGCCGCCAAGAAGCTTTGGGGCTCTCTCAACAACAGACAGTATTAAACCAAGTCTCATCAAGTCTCATTGCACAGAAAGGAGAACTTTCCATGTCTGAAAAAATGTATCCCATTCCCTTTAAGTCTTTGATGAACTGGGTGGTCACCGAATACGTCCAGAGCGGCGATATCTTCGGTATCCACAAGCAGTACAAAGCCAACGGCAAGAGCCTGCCCATTTTCGGCGAGCGCATTGAAACGCCGTTCGGTCCCGCAGCCGGTCCCAACAGCCAGCTCGCGCAGAACATCATCGCCTCCTATGTCGCCGGCGCCCGCTTCTTTGAAGTCAAGACCGTGCAGAAGATGGACGGCGCGGAGCTTGCCGCCTGCGTGCCCCGTCCCTGCATTCTCGCCGCTGACGAAGGCTACAACCAGGAGTGGTCCACGGAGCTGACCGTCCAGCAGGCGCAGGACGAGTACATCAAGGCCTGGTGCGCGCTCAAGGTCCTCGCCAAGGTCTACGGCTTCGGCGATCCCGACGGGTTCGTATTCAACATGTCCGTCGGCTACGATCTGGAAGGCATCAAGGGCAGGAAGGTCAACACCTATATCGAGAACATGAAGGACGCGAGCAAGACGTCCCAGTTCAAGGAGTGCAAGAAGGTCCTCACCGAAATGTTCCCCGAGGAGAAGGACTTTATCGCCGCCATCTCCCCCAACGTTTCCCGCAGCGTGACCGTCTCCACGCTCCACGGCTGCCCGCCGCAGGAGATCGAGCGCATCACCTCCTACCTCCTGCAGGAAAAGCACCTGCACGCTTTCGTCAAGTGCAATCCGACCATCCTCGGCTACAAAACCGCGCGCAGCATCCTCGACAGCATGGGGTATGACTACATCGTCTTTGACGAGCATCACTTCAACGAGGATCTCCAGTGGGAGGACGCCGTCCCCATGTTTGAGCGCCTGCAGAAGCTCGCCGACAAGCTCGGTCTTACCTTCGGTCTCAAGCTCTCCAACACCTTCCCCGTCGACACCACCCGCGGCGAGCTGCCCAACGACGAGATGTACATGTCCGGCCGCAGCCTCTTCCCGCTGACCATTGAGATGTGCAGCCGCATTGCCCGCCAGTTCAATGGCAAGATGCGCATTTCCTTCGCCGGCGGCGCCGATTACTTCAACTGCGACAAGCTCTTTGCTGCCGGTATTTGGCCGATCACCTGCGCCACCACGATCCTCAAGCCCGGCGGCTACAACCGCCTCTATCAGATGGTCAAGAAGGTCGAGGATATGCCCTACAAGGCATTCGCCGGCAACGATCCCGCCGCCATTTCCGACCTTGCCGCCTCCGCGCTGCACGACTTCCACCATGTAAAGCCCATCAAGCCCATCCCCTCCCGCAAGAGCGAGGAGCAGGTCCCCTGGATCGACTGCTTTACCGCGCCGTGCAAGGGCGGCTGCCCCATCTCTCAGGATATCCCTGAGTACATTGAGCTGTGCCGCAAGGGACTGTACGGTCCCGCGCTCAAGCTCATCACCGAGAAGAACGCCCTGCCGTTCATCACCGGCACCATCTGCGCGCACCGCTGCCAGGGCAAGTGCTCGCGCAACTTCTACGACGAGTCCGTCCGTATCCGCGACACCAAGCTCGTTGCCGCCGAAAACGGCTACAACGCCCTTATGGCTTCCATCAGGAAGCCCGCGCGTGTCGAGGGCAAGAAGGTCGCCATTGTCGGCGGCGGTCCGACCGGTATCGCTGCCGCTTACTTCCTCGGCCGTGAAGGCATTGACGTCACGATCTTCGAGCGCGAGCGCAAGCTCGGCGGTGTGCCCCGTTATGTCATCCCCGCCTTCCGCATCACGGATGAAGCCATCGACAAGGATATCGCCCTGATGATGCAGTACGGCGTCGAGGTCAAGCTCGGCAAGCCCGCTCCCTCCGTCGAGACGCTCAAGAAGATGGGCTACACCCATATTCTCATGGCGACCGGCGCCTGGAAGCCCGGCAAGCTCGACATTGAGGGCAACGTTCAGGGCGTCATCGAGTGGATGAAGAAGATGAAAAAGCAGGTCAAGCCCTGCCTGAAGGGCAACGTTGTTGTCGTCGGCGCGGGCAACACCGCGATGGACGCCGCCCGCGTTGCCAAGCGCATGGGCGCGCACTCCACCATCCTCTACCGCCGCACCAAGAAGTTCATGCCCGCTGATGAGCACGAGCTTCAGCTCGCCATCGACGAGGGTGTTGAGTTCGTGGAGCTCGCCGCTCCTGTCAAGCAGGCTAAGGGCATGCTCCTTTGCGACAGGATGGTTCTCGGCGAGCCTGACGCCTCCGGTCGCCGCAGCCCCGTTAAGAGCGGTGAACAGTTCTCCATCCCCTGCGATCTCGTGATCTCCGCCGTCGGCGAGCAGGTCGATTCCGACCTTATGGCCGCCAACGGCATCGAGATGGGGAGGAAGGGACCCGCATTCGAGACCAACGTTCCCGGCGTTTACTGCGCAGGCGACGCGCACCGCGGTCCCGCGACCGTCGTTGAGGGCATCGCCGACGCCGCGCGCTTCGCCGAGGTCGTCATCGGTCATCCCCATGTCTACGACATTCCCGCCGAGGCCAACGCTTCCATGGCGGACGCCGTTGCCAGAAAGGGCATTTTGAAGATGTCCGCTCAGGCCTGCTGCGAGGGTGAGCGCTGCCTGCAGTGCTCCACCGTCTGCGAGAACTGTGTCGACTCCTGCCCGAACCGCTCCAACATCTCCATCAAGATGGCGGACGGCTCTCACCAGATCGTGCACGTGGACAAGATGTGCAACGAGTGCGGCAACTGCACGCAGTTCTGCCCCTATGCCTCCGAGCCGTGCCACGACAAGTTCACCATCTTCCAGACGAAGGAGGATATGGACGAGAGCGACAACGCCGGCGTCCTCTTCCTCGGCGGCGACAAGGTTCGTCTGCGCCTGACGGATGTGAAGGAATACGACCTCGGCTCCTGCGACAACGACCTGCCGGTCGAGCTGGAAGCCCTGATCCTGACCATCCGCGACAAGTACAGCTACCTGTTCGAGGAATAATCCCCCCGGCGTGACGGTTCCCAAACAGAATAAAGGAGAGACGGCACAGTGCCGTCTCTCCTTTTCCGTTCCGTTCCGTACGGAAAAAGGGAGCGCCGCAGTGCGGCGCTCCCTTTTCAGCGGTTTTCTTACAGTTCGTTGAGCAGGTAGATGATCTTTGCGATCTGTGCACGGGTCAGCAGACCGTCGGGCTCGAAGGTGTTCCCGGTCATGCCGTCGATCACCTTGGCATCCACGAGAGCCATGACATAACCGTCCGCGCAGTCAATAAACTTGCTGTCGGTCTTGGACTCCGCCATCTTGTTGAGCTTGGCTGCAACCTGGCAGAACGCAAGGCGGGTGATGGCTTCGTTGCCGTCGGCATCGGCATCGACGAGCGCAAGCTCGGCAGCCTTGGCCATGGTGTTCTTTGCCCAGTCTGCCTCGACGGCGTCCTCCGCCTTGAGATCGCCGCTGCTGACGAGCAGGAGCTTGAGCGCCTGTGCCCAGGTCAGAGTGTCGTTGGGGGCGTAGGTCGTGGCGGAGGTACCGTTGATGACGCCATCGTTATAAAGGTCAATGACATAGGAGCCATACCAAGCAGAAGCCTTGACGTCCTTGAACGGGTTCATCAGAATGCGTCCCTGCGGAGCAGCGTACTGCTCACCGATGACGCCCTTGAGCTCCCTGGTGATATAAGCCATGACTGCTTCATCCACAGGAATGCCGGTGTCGAACTGAGCGGAGGCGGAGGCGAAGGCATAGTAGGTGTCGCCGCCGGCGGCGCAGAAGTTGTTGGTGACCACGGCGTAGATCTCATTTTCCTTGAATTCCTTGCCGTTGATGCTGTTGATCACAACACGGTTGATGCTCTTGGGTCCATAGTAGGTGGAGTTGGGATAGGTCTCAGCGTTGGCGTCATAAGCCTTACCGGTGTGAATGGTATAGTTGATGCCGCTCACCTGCGGGAAGCCGCCGATTGCGCCGGGCGTGCAGTAGGTGGACGCTTCAAGCGCCTCCAGAAGCTCAGCGCCGGTCACATAGACGACGGCAACCGTGTTGTCGAACGGCAGAACGGTATTGATGTCGTTCTTGGTGACGTCGCCCGGCTTGATGGCAGCGCGGATGCCGCCGCCGTTGGTAATGGCGACCACATGGTCTTCATTGACGGTCAGACCGTCCTTGTTCTGCAGGACCTGCCAGACCATTGCATCGGTGATGAGGTCGCCGTTGTTGGTCTCGCTGTCGCGGTTGCCGTTGGGCGCCTTGGCGCCGTTGAGCTCGACCTTGCTGACGGCAAACTTGACGTCGTATTCCGCCTTCACGCGGTCAATGATCTTCTCAGCGGCGGCGGCAACGGCTTCATCCTTCGCCATCGTGTCGGTCACGGCAACGAGCTCGTTGCTCTCGATCTTCTTGGAGGCATCGTCAATGACGATCACGCCGATGTTTGCAAACGCGGTACCGGTGGACTGGATAGACTCATTCTTATCGCCCTTGGTCATCACGGTGTGGGAGTGACCGTCGATGATCATGTCGATCCCCTTGGTGTTGTTCCAAAGGTCATAAGAAGTATAGGGCTTGGTCTCATTGTCAACGCCGAGATGGCTCAGGCAGATCACAACATCAGCGTCCGCAAGAGCGTCGATCTGCTTCTGGGAAACCGCCCAAAGGTCGTCGATGGCAAAGGTCAGACCCTTGATGAGCGCAGGGTTGGCTTTGGTCTGGGCTTCAGGCGTCAGAAGACCGAAGAAGCCGACCTTCACGCCGGACTTGGTGGTGTAGGTGTAGTTCGCATCGAAGATGGTCGTGCCGTCAGCATCAAACACATCAGCGCAGACGACCTTGAACTCCGCCTTGGACATATTGTCCATGAGCTGCTCATAACCATAGTCAAGCTCATGGTTGCCGATGGTGACGACATCGTAGCCGGCAGCGTTCATCATTGCGACGGCATCGGCGCCCTTGGTGATGCTGACATTGGTCGTGCCCTGGCTGTAGTCGCCGGCGTCAACGAGGATGACCTCGGCACCCCTGGACTCATAGTCAGTCTTGAGCGCGGCAATGCAGGCATAGCCGGTAATTGCGCCGTGGACATCGTTCGAATGCAGGATAACGGTCTTCCCTGCGTAGGTCTGTTCCACCGCAGTCGTGCCGACCGCAGTGTCCTCTGCCGCCAGCGTGGTGACGCCCAGGGAGAGCATCATGGCGAAAGCGAGCAGAACGGATAAGAACTTGCGCATATTGTTTTCCTCCTAATTGTTATTTTGGGCAGCCTGCCCAATGATATTTTATTTTACTTTGTTTTTCCTCTTTGCACAAGCTGACAATATCATGAATCTTGGGGTTTTTTCTTGTTCCTTTTGACAATTTCTGATAAATCTGTGGAATTTCCGGAAAAATCGTGGTATTCTATCTCTGTCTTAGTCAACATTTCATTCTCTTAAAAGGAGTGATCGTTTCCATGAAAACTCTGCTCAGAGGCGGCTACGTCGTCAGCGGGAAAGGCTGCCGCCGCGCCGATGTGCTCATCAACGGCGAAACGGTGGAAAAGGTCGGGCATGTCCTTCCGGCGCTTGCCGGGGACGCGCAGGTCGTGGATGTCGGGGGCTGCTATCTCTTCCCCGGCTTTATCGACGCGCACACGCATTTTGACCTGGACGTGTGCAACACGACCACCGCGGACGATTTTGAGTCCGGCTCAAGATCCGCCATCCGCGGCGGCACGACCACTGTCATCGACTTTGCCTGCCCCAACAAGGGGGAAACACTCGCCTACGGGCTTTCCCTGTGGCACAAAAAGGCGGATGGGCGCTGCTACTGCGACTACGGCTTCCACATGACCATCGACGACTGGAACGAGGACATCGAAAAAGAGCTTGACGATATGTTTGCCGAAGGCATCACCTCGTTCAAGATGTATCTCACCTACCCCGCCATGATGATCGGCGACGGGGCGGTCTACCATGCGCTCAAGGCGCTCAGGCGCCGCGGCGGCATTGCGGGCGTGCACTGCGAAAATGCCGGCGTGATCGATGCGCGCATTGAGGAGCTCAAGGCTGAAGGCTGCGGCGCCGACGTTTCAAGCCATCCCATCGCCCGTCCGGACTACTGCGAAGCGGAGGCGGTCGCGCGCCTGCTGCGCATTGCGCAGGCGGCGGAGAGCCCCGTTGTCATCGTCCACACGACGAACAAAGCCGCGCTCGGCGAGATCGCGGCGGCGCGCCGCCGCGGACAGAAGGTCTATGTTGAGACCTGCCCGCAGTATCTGGCGCTGGATGACAGCGTCTACTATGATCCCGACTACTCCAACGCCGCGCGCTTTGTCTGCGCGCCCCCGATCCGTACGCAGGAGGACAGCGAGGCGCTGTGGAAGGCGCTTCGCCGCGGCGAGGTGCAGACGATCTCCACCGACCACTGCTCCTTCACGCTTGAGCAGAAGGACATGGGCAGGGAGGATTTCACCAGGATCCCCGGCGGTCTTCCCGGTGTGGAGACGCGCGGCGAGGTCGTTTATACTGTGGGTGTCGCCGGCAAAAGGATGAGTCTTGCCGGTATGTGCCGCGCCCTTTCGGAAAACCCCGCCAGGCTTTACGGTCTGTTCCCGCGCAAGGGCGTCCTTGCCGAAGGCAGCGACGCCGACATCGTGGTCTACGATCCCAGGGCGAGCCACGTTCTGCGTGCGCAGGACATGGTCTCCAAAGCAGGCTACACTCCGTTTGAGGGCTTGCGCACCGAGGGCTCGATCGTCAAGGTCTACCTGCGCGGCATGCTTCAGGTCGACGGCGGCAAGGTCGTCGGCGACAAACACGGCGTTTATCTCAAACGCGGCAAATGTGAGCTGTAAGGAGGTCTTTTCATGCTGGATCTTCGCTTTGCGCTTTTTGCGCAGTTCCCCGCCCTTTTCCTGCTTGCCCTGATTTTTCTGGTCAATTATCTGACCGTCCGCAAGCGCTCTGCGGTCAAATCCGTTTTGTGGGTGCTGCTGTTCGGCGTGATGCTGGCAATATCGATCCTGTTCTGCTTTCTCGGCATTCAGGCGGAGTTCTGGACGATCAAAACACTCTTTCAGCTCTCCGTATGGAGCTGGCTCGGCGTGGCGCTGGTTGTCGTATTCGTTCTTCTGCATCTTGTTCACACCGCGCAGAAGAAGCACGCAAAGCGCGTGATGGAAAAAGAGCTGAAAAAGGCGGAAATGCAGAAGGAGGAAGCCGTCGCACAGGCCCGCGAGGAGGGCAAGGCGGAGACAATGCGCGGAGCTGCCCCCGCTCAGGCTCCCGCTGACGAGCCTTCTGACGCGGAGGCTCCTGCTGCCGGTGCGGACGCTGACGCTCTGCCCGACCGGTAAACAGAGATCATTGAAAGCAGGGGTTTTGCCGCATGTCTTCCGATAAAAAGCTTGTTGAGAGAATCGAATATTTTGATGTGCTGCGCATCCTGGCGACATTTGCCGTCATTGTTCTGCACCTCTCGGCGCAGAACTGGGCAAATGTGAACGTCTCCTCACGGGCATGGTTCGCCTTCAATCTGTACGACAGCGCCGTGCGTTGGGCGGTCCCCGTGTTTGTGATGATCAGCGGCGCGCTGTTTTTGGGGCGCGAGGTGACGCTGCGGACACTTTTGAGCAAGAATATCCTGCGCATCGCTGCCGCCTTTGCTTTCTGGTCGGCTGCCTATGCGCTGATCGACCTGCTGGTCTATCGCGACACGCCCGCCGGCGCTCTGATGCAGTTTTTCCAGGGGCACTATCACATGTGGTTCCTCTTTATGATCGCGGGGCTGTACCTCATCATTCCGCTGCTGCAGAAGTTCACCTGCGACGAGCCGCTTGTCCGCTACTTCCTGCTGCTCGGGCTGGTCGTTGCCTTCCTGCTGCCGCAGCTTGCCGTTCTCGCTTCCTTCTTTTCCTGGAACGTGAGCAGCGTCATCAGCACGATCCTCACTTATGGGCACCTTCACCTGCCGCTCGGCTTCACCGTCTACTTTGTCGGCGGATACTATCTCAGCCGGCGCACCTTCCGCAAGCGCGAGGAGCTTGCGGTCTATCTTGCCGGCATTGCAGGCTTCCTCTTTACGGTGTTTGCCTCCGCCTGGGTGTCGGACAGGCAGGGCGCCGCCTCCACCCTCTTTTACGGGCACGACACCTTTAATGTGCTTTTTATGGCTGTTGCGGTATTTGTCTTTGCCAGACAGCACCTAAACCTTGCACACACAGGGGAGCGGATACGCTCTCTCCTGCGCGCGCTCTCGAAATACAGCTTCGGCGCGTATCTCGTTCACGCGATGGTGATCGAAGCGCTTTACGGCTTTTTCGGACTTGACACGCTTGCCCTCAACGCGTTTTTCTCCGTGCCGCTGCTCGCGGCGGTCGTGTTTGCCGCGTCAATGCTTATTTCGGCTGTCCTGCACCGGATACCGCTGCTGAAAAAATACATCGTATGAGCAAAAAAAGTAAGGGTCGGGAATCTCCCGACCCTTACTTTTTTACCTGTTGCTCTTTTATGCCTCGGTCTTGATGCCGCGCTTGTCAAATTCCTCGACCAGCAGATCAAGGTCGTTGGGCAGGCTCATCGGCTCGCCGCAGAACTTGATGGCGTTGGCAACGTCCTTAAGACCGTTGCCGGTGACGACGGAAACGACGGTGTCGTTCGCGCCGAGAACGCCCTGCTCGCAGAGCTTTTTCACCGCCGCCGTGCCGGTGACGCCGGCAGGCTCGCCGAACACGCCGGCCGTCTGCCCCAGCAGCTTCTGTGCCGCCATGATCTCCTCGTCGGTGACGTTGACGACAATGCCGTTCGATTCACGGATCGCCATAAGAGCCTTATCCGCGTTGCGCGGAACACCGACGGCGATGGAGTCGGCAAGCGTGTTTTCTTCCATGGGGAACCACTCTGCATTGTCCGCGATGGCGCGGTTGATCGGGTGGCAGCCCTCCGCCTGCGCGGAGATGAGGCGCGGGAGCCTGTCGATAAAGCCGATGGCGTAGAGGTCCTTGAGACCCTTCCAGACGCCCGCGATGGTGCAGCCGTCGCCGACGGAGATGGCGAGATAGTCGGGCATCTCCCAATTCAGTTGCTCGGCGATCTCGAGCGAGACCGTCTTCTTGCCCTCGGAGAGGTACGGGTTGATCGCGGCGTTGCGGTTGTACCAGCCCCACTTGTCGATGGCCTTCTTGGAAAGCTCAAAGGTCTCCTCGTAGTTGCCCTGAACGGAGATCACGTTCGCGCCGAAGGTCATCAGCTGCGCGACCTTGCCCTTGGGCGCGCGCTCGGGCACAAAAATGAAGGTCTTGAGACCGGCGGCCGCGGCGTTGCCGGCAAGAGAGGACGCTGCATTGCCGGTGGAGGAGCAGGCGATGATCCTGGCGCCGGCTTCGGTCGCCTTGGCGACCGCCATGGCGGAAGCACGGTCCTTTAGGGACGCGGTGGGGTTCTGACCGTCGTCCTTCACCCACAGCTTCTTCAAACCGAGCTGTTCGGCAAGGCGCGGCTCCTCATACAGCGGGCTCCAGCCCACGCGCAGCGGCGTATCGGGCGTGGTCTCCTCGACCGGCAGCAGCTCGCGGTAGCGCCACATGGTATTCGGGCGGGACTTGAGCATATCCTTGGTGAGGTGAGATTTGATGTAGTCGTAATCGTAGACGATATCGAGGATGCCGCCGCACGCGCAGTTGGTGAGGTTGGGCGTTGCCTCGTAGATCTTGCCGCACTTGACGCACTTTGCGTATTTTACATTTTTCATGGTATTTTCTCCTTGCTGAAAAAGGGGCAGTTTCCTGCCCCTTTTCCCTTTTTCTTAAAGTGCCTTGAGAAGACCGGTGGCATCGTTGAACTCGTTGATCAGTTCGTCGAGCTCCTTCGCCTGCGCATGGACGGCGTCCCAGGTGTTCTCGGTGTCGTACCACTGGGCGTTGAGATCCTCGGTCTGCATGCCCTGCTGCTCGACCCATGTGTAGTACTTGAGGTTGTGGACGCGCTTGCGCTCGGCATAGGTCAGCTCGATGAGGTTGTCGGTCTTGAGACCGAGCATGTGCAGCGCGTGATCCTTGGCAGCTTCGACGGCGGTGTAAGCGCCGTTCTGCTCGTTGAGCTCCTCCACGCGGGACTTGTACATCACGGCGGAGTCGGTCAGCACGGTGACGACGACGTCGTTCCCGGTGAGCTCATAATACTTGGCGAACTTGATGCAGCACAGAACGTTGGCGATGCCGGAGATGCCCATCCAGGTGAACTTCTCGATCTGCTCGTCGGTCATGCCGATGCTCTTGAGATACTCCTGACCTTCCTTGCAGTTGAAGAGGCGGAGCAGGCGCTGGGAGTCTTCGTCGTCAATGGCGATCGCCATGTCGGTGTTCTTGACGTTGTGGACCCAGGGGATGTGCTTGTCGCCGATGCCTTCGATGCGGTGACCGCCGAAACCGTTGTCAAGGATGGTCGGGCACTGCAGCGCTTCGCCGACAGCGAGCTTCATGCCGGGATAGCGCTCCTTGAGGAGGTCGCCTGCGCTCATGGTACCGGCGGAACCGGAGGTAAAGCAGGCGCCGGCAAGGCGCTGACCGGGCTTCTTGACGGATTCAAACAGGTCAGACAGCGCGTAACCGGTGACATTGTAGTGCCACAGGGGGTTGCCCATCTCGGCGAACTGGTTGAAGATCATCATGGTGGGATCCTGCTTCAGCTCCCAGGTCTTGTCAAAGATCTCCTTGACGTTGGACTCGCAGCCCGGGGTGGCGATGATCTGACCGGCGATGGACTTGAGCCAGTCGAAACGCTCCTTGGACATATCCTGCGGGAGAATCGCAACGGAGTCGCAGGCGAGCAGCTTGGAGTTGAAGGCGCCGCCGCGGCAATAGTTGCCGGTGGAGGGCCATACGGCGTGATGATAGGTGGCGTCGAACTGACCGGTCACCAGACGCGGAGCGAGGCAGCCGAAGGATGCGCCGACCTTATGGCAGCCGGTGGGGAACCATTTGCCGGACATCGCCAGAATGCGGCAGGGAACGCCGGAAACGGAAGAGGGGATCTCCACATAGTTGGGGGTCTTCTGATACAGACCGCCGGATTCCTTGGCTTCGTTGTGCCAGCTGATGCGGAACAGGTTGACGGGGTCCACGTCCCACAGACCGGTCTTGGAAAGCTTTGCCTTGATGGCTTCCGGGATCAGGTCCGGGTTTTGCATCTGCGCGATGGTCGGGATGATGATGTTATTTTCCTTTGCCTTCTGGATATTGTGCTGAAGGCCTTCCTTATTGATGCTGAGATCGATCTTACCCATAGTTACTTATCCTCCTGTTGTTTGTCAATATAAGAATATAATGTGTATTTAGAGATCCCGAAGTATTTGGCGACCTTGTCGCCGGATTTGGTGATGAGGAACGCACCGTTCTGGTTCAAAAAACCGATGGCGCGCATCTTGTCCTCCTTGTTCATCAGAACGGCCGGCTTGCCCACAAGCGCCACCGACTGCTCGATCAGTCCGTCGAGCAGGTCGTTGACATTGGTGATCTTTTCCGGTTCGGTCTGTGCCGCGTCCTGTGTGGCGGTCAGCTCGTGCACCGCGCTTTCCGCCATCAGCAGTGAAGAGATATCATAATTGATGCCGAGTATCGCAACGACCTTGCCGTTTTTGCCGCGGATATACATGGTTGAAGATTTTAAAATCTTTCCGTCAGGCGTCTTCGTCAGGTAGCTGAGATGATCCTCCGGCTGGGCATCCGCCCTGCGGACCTGCTCCATGACAACGTGAGACGCCCCGTCCCCCACCTTGCGGCCGGTGACGTGCCCGTTCTCAATGGCGACAATGGAATGCTCCGGATGCTTGGCGCCAACGTCGTGGATCACCACCTCACAGCTGCTTCCGAATGTTGCAGCAATTCCCTTGGCAACCTGCTTCAGTTCGTTTAAAATAACGGCTTCTATAGCTTATCTCCTCCTTCGCAGTTCCATTTGCGCTGTCCCTGCCTGCTTTTTCCGCATCGCAGACGGACAGCGCGCAGCAGACCTACCGTCTGGCATGTTCTATCATATCACAAATTATCAATATTGCAATCATTTTCTCAGAAAATTTTTTAGCTTTTCTAATTTTTTGTTTGACATCTGAAATACTTATGCTATGATAGGAGACAGAGAGAAAGACAACCTGCAATTCTTTGACTTTTCAATTTATGATACGGAGGTAACTGCAATGGATTTCGAAGCGATCAAAAAGGCCGCACAAGGCTATCAGGCTGACATGACCAGGTTCCTGCGCGACATGATCGCCATCCCCAGCGAGAGCTGCGAGGAGGAGGGCGTCGTCAAGCGCATTGCCGAGGAAATGAACAAGCTCGGCTACGACAAGGTCGAATTTGACAAGCTCGGCAACGTCATCGGCTGGATGGGCGAGGGCGACAAGATCATCGCCATCGACTCCCACATCGACACCGTCGGCATCGGCAACATCAACAACTGGGAAGCTGACCCCTATCAGGGCTACGAAACCGACACGGTCATCTACGGCCGCGGCGGCAGTGACCAGGAGGGCGGCATGGCTTCCGCTACTTACGGCGCCAGGATCATGAAGGATCTGGGGCTGATCCCCGAAGGCTACAAGATCATGGTCGTCGGCTCCGTCCAGGAGGAAGACTGCGACGGTATGTGCTGGCAGTCCATCGTCAATGAATACTTCAACGGTCCCGAGGATGCCCGCAGCAAGATCGAGTTCGTCATCTCCACCGAGCCGACCGACGGCGGCATCTACCGCGGTCACCGCGGTCGTATGGAGATCCGCGTGGACGTCCACGGCGTCTCCTGCCATGGCAGCGCGCCCGAGCGCGGCGACAACGCCATTCACAAGATGGCTGAGATCATCGAAAACGTCCGCGACCTCAACGAGAACGACGCTTCCGACAGCACCGAGATCAAGGGTCTTGTCAAGATGCTCGACAAGAAGTACAACCCCGAGCACTATGAGGATGCCAACTTCCTCGGTCGCGGCACCTGCACCACCTCCCAGATCTTCTACACCAGCCCCAGCCGCTGCGCTGTCGCTGACTCCTGCGCGATCTCCATCGACCGCCGCATGACCGCCGGTGAGACCTATCAGTCCTGCCTGAAGGAGATTGAGGATCTCCCCGCCTGCAAAAAGTACGCCGACGACGTCAAGGTCTCCATGTACATGTACGACCGTCCGGCATGGACCGGTCACGTTTATGAGACCGAGTGCTTCTTCCCCACCTGGATCAACAAGGAATCCGCTCCTCATGTGCAGGCTCTCGTCGACGCGCACCACGCCCTCTGGGGCAAAGAGCGCATCGGCGCTGACGAAAAGGCGATGTCCACCCGCGCCGGCCGCCCGCTGACCGACAAGTGGACCTTCTCCACCAACGGCGTTTCCATCCAGGGTCGCTACGGCATCCCCTGCGTCGGCTTCGGTCCCGGCGCCGAGTCTCAGGCACACGCTCCCAACGAGATCACCTGGAAGCAGGATCTCGTCGTCTGCGCCGCCGTGTACGCCGCAGTTCCCGGTCTGTACAAGCCCGAGAACAAGGACGGCTCCGCCACCTCCTTCCGTCAGGAGCTCACCGGCAACGAAATCCGCTGAACCGCAGATAAAACGATACAAGATACAATATAAGGAGACAACATCATGAGCAAGACTGTTGAACTGGCCCGTCATCTCGAAACCCTGCACATCAACAACATGTATAAGAACGATTTCTATTGGACCTGGGACAAGACCGATGAAGAAATCGATGCCGTTTTCACCGTGGCGGACGCCCTGCGTGACCTGCGTGAGCGCAACAAGAGCACCCGCATTTTCGATTCCGGTCTCGGCATCTCCATCTTCCGCGACAACTCCACCCGCACCCGTTTCTCCTTTGCCTCCGCCTGCAACCTGCTCGGTCTGGAAGAGCAGGTGCTCGACGAGAAGGTGAGCCAGATCGCCCACGGCGAGACCGTCCGCGAGACCGCCAACATGGTCTCCTTCATGGCCGATGTCATCGGTATCCGCGACGATATGTTCATCGGCGAGGGTCACAAGTATCAAAAGACCTTCATCGACGCGCTCGAAGAGGGCTATCGTGACGGTATCCTTGAGCAGCGCCCCACGCTCGTCAACCTCCAGTGCGACGTGGATCACCCCACGCAGTGCATGGCCGACATGCTCCACATCATCCATTACTTCGGCGGCGTGGAGAACCTCAAGGGCAAGAAGGTCGCTATGACCTGGGCTTACAGCCCCTCCTACGGCAAGCCCCTGTCCGTTCCTCAGGGCGTCATCGGTCTCTTTACCCGTTTCGGTATGGACGTCTGCCTCGCTCACCCCGAGGGCTACGAGGTCATGCCCGAGATCGAAGAGATCGCCAGAAAGAACGCTGCGGCCACCGGCGGCAGCTTCACCAAGTGCAATGACATGAAGGAAGCCTTCAAGGACGCCGATATCGTTTATCCGAAGTCCTGGGCTCCGTTTGCCGCGATGGAAGAGCGCACCAAGCTCTATCAGAAGGGCGACAAGGCCGGCATCGACGCGCTGGAGAAGAAGCTCCTCGCCCAGAACGCCGAGCACAAGGATTGGGCCTGCACCGAAGAGATGATGAAGCTCACCCGCGACGGCAAGGCGCTGTACCTGCACTGCCTGCCCGCCGACATCACCGGTCTTTCCTGCCCCGAGGGTGAAGTCGACAACAGCGTGTTCGACCGCTACATTGTTCCTCTGTACAAGCAGGCTTCCTACAAGCCCTATATCATCGCCTCCATGATCTTCCTTGCCAAGGTCAAGGATCCCGTCAAGGCGCTGATGGCAATGGACGCCGCTGACAAGCAGCGCAAGATGTTCTAAATAGCAAAAAAAGGGGGGTAGCATTCCCCCCTTTTTTATCGGTACATAAATACTATGATAAAGAGTAAGAGGTAAAAAAGCATGTCCAAGAGAATTGTCATCGCGCTCGGCGGCAACGCGCTGGGCAACACTCCCTATGAGCAGCTCGAGCTCGTGACCAGGACCGCAAAGCCCATCGTCGATCTGATCGCGCAGGGCAACGAGGTCATCATCGCC
>SAMEA3663296__coassemble_50_pt1 | contig 85017 bp, 78 predicted proteins | sample SAMEA3663296__metabat2_low_PE_021 | metagenome-assembled genome bin SAMEA3663296 (sample SAMEA3663296) | pig gut metagenome | biome: pig gut; feature: pig-associated habitat; material: faeces | place: China | collected 2013
CTCCCCCTATAGAAGACTTTTCTAATTCTTTGTCTTCTACAGGGGGAGCATATCAGTTTTCCGGGGCGCTGCTTTATTATGCGATTGTGCGGGAAGGCTTATTGCTTTACCACGCCGAACTGATAGAGATAGTCGCGCCACATCGGATAGTAGGCGGCCTTGACATGCACGCCGTCGCCGGAGTATTCCGCCGTCAGCGCGCCGGTATCGTCGTCAAAGACGCCGTTGCAGTCGATGAAGAAGACCGTTTTGCCGTCGGCAAGCCTGGAAAGCTCCGCATTGCGTTCGTTGATCGTCTCATTTTTGTAGAAGGACGTCTCGGACTTTTCCTGTGTCGTATGGAAGATCGCATGGAGAAAGATGATCGCGTCGGGCTGAAGCTCACGCACCTGCTCGAGCAGCACCCTGTACTGCGCGGCCCAGGTCTGCGCCGAACCGGTGCCCAGCTCGTTGATGCCGAGCAGGATATAGATCTTGCCGTAGCTTCTCTGTGCGAGCGCCTGAGCAAGCGTCAGCTTGCCCTGCGGGGAGGGGAAGACCGCCTTTTCCGCCGCGGAGAAGACCGTCAGCCCGTTGTGGCAGAGATAGCTTGCGTTGCTCAGCCCTGCGTAATCCTTGAAGCCGTCAATGTGCGAATCGCCGATAAAAAGCGCGTCGTCAAAGTAGCTTGCGTCCACCGTGGTGAAGGGCGACGCGGGCTCCGGTTCCGGCTCGGGCAGCGGCTCAGGCATGGGCTCCGGCGCGGGGAGGGGCTCGGGTCCGCCCGCCGGTTCGCTCCAGGGATAGACCCCGTCAGACAGCGCATCGGCGACCGCCGCGACCGGCGGGGTCAGGCGGTCAAGCTTGTCGAGGTAGGCTTCGTAGACGCCGGTCGGGTCGAGCGCGGCGTAGACATTAAGCGCCGCCGCGCTGAGCGCGCACAGCAGCAAAAGCGGGGAGAAGGAGCGGCGGGACATAAAAACCTCCTAAAAGCTGGAGTACACAAACGCATTGCCGGACGAGACGGCAATGAAATAGACGCAGACCCAGAACAGCACAAACAGCACAAAACCGGTTTTAAGACCGCCGCGGTGTTTTTCATAAAAGCGCCGTGGCTGCGGCAGGCAGAGGAAAATGCCGAGCAGCAGCAGCCACCAGTAGGACGCGAGCAGCTTGAGCGCGTCGTGCGGCGAAACGGCGCTGTGCGTGCCGAAAAACGGGAACAGGCGGGTAAAGTACGCGCCGAGCGCGCCGAGATCGCTGATGCGGAAGATGACCCACGTCGGCGGGATGACAAAAAGCAGGTAGAGGTGCGAAAGCAGCGCGTGGCGCTTCAGAAAGCCGCCGATGCAGAACTTTTCGAGCAGGATGAACGCGAGCAGCACGAGTCCCCAGATCACGAAGTTCCAGCTCGCTCCGTGCCAGAGACCGGTGAAAAACCACACGACCGCGAGCGCGAGCGCCGTGCGAGCCTTTCCGTGCCGGCTGCCGCCGAGCGGGATGTAGAGATAGTCGCGGAACCATGTTCCCAGCGTGATGTGCCAGCGGCGGTAGAACTCGCTCACCGAGCGGGAGGTATACGGCAGGTCAAAGTTGCGCGGGATGGGAAGCCCCAGCATCTGCCCAAGCCCCATCGCCATGAGGGAATAGCCGTGGAAGTCGAAATAGAGCTGCAGACTGTAGCTCACCGCGCCCAGCCACGCCAGCGGCGTCGAGAGATATTCAAAGCCGATGCGCTCGAGCGACGCCCACAGCGGCGCGAGCTGGTCGGCGATGAGCACCTTGCAGCAAAGCCCGATGACGAAGCGCTCAAAGCCGAGCTCCGCGTCCGTGCGGCGCAGCGTGCGCGATTTGAGCGCATTGCGCCACTCGCCGTAGCGCAGGATGGGTCCCATGATGAGCTGGGGAAAGGCGACGACAAAGGCGGCGTAGTCGATCAGGTTTTTCTCCGCCCTTGCCCCGCGGTACACGTCGATGGCGTAGCCCGCGCTCTGGAACAGATAAAAGCTCAGCCCCAGCGGCAGCGCGAGCGAGACGACGGAAAACTCCCGCCCTGTCAGCATACCCAGATTTTCCAGAATAAAACCGGCATACTTGAAAAAAACCAGAAAATACAGATCTGCCGCGAGCGTGAGCAGCAGGAGCGCCAGGCGCGCGGATCTGTTCCGCCCGTCCATCATGCGTGCAAGGGCGTAGTGAACGAGGACCGCCGCACCGAGCAGCAGCGTGTCGCGCGCACCCGCGCCATAGAAGTAAAACGCGAAGCTGCCCAGCACGAGGACGGCGTTTTTCAGCGCACGGGGGACGAGATAATAGACCGCCAGAAGAAGCGGCAAAAAATAAAACAGGAAGGATAGATCAGCAAAGCTCACGGGAAAAATACTCCTGTCAGAAAAGGATGGATCTCTGCAATTTTACATGAAGCGCATGGTCCGCGGCAATGGAAAGATCCGGAAAAACCAGAGCGCTGCCGCGTCAGTTGAAAGACACGATTTCGGTTTACATACGCCGCCGGTCGTGCTACAATCCAAAAGACGGAAGGCACGGTGCGCCGGTGTTATGTCAATTCTAAGCCGCCGGCCGCGGACTGTCAATTTCAAATGAGTAACAATTTCGGTTACAATTTGTAATGGAGGACAGCATGGAAAAAGAAACGGCATTTGCGCCGCTGCATCGCGAATCGGACGGAAGCGCCGCCGGCGGGGCGCTCAGCGGGCGGGGCGTGCGCGCCGCGCTCGGAGAGGTGCGGACCGTCGGAAGGCGCATCGACTGCTTTGCGTCGATCGACTCGACGAACGATTACTTAAAGCGTATCGCCGCGGACGGCGCGCCCGACGGCACGGTGGCGGTCGCGGCGGAGCAGACAGCGGGACGCGGGCGGCGCGGCAGGAGCTTTCAGAGCGCGGCGGATCAGGGCGTGTACCTTTCCGCTCTTCTGCGTCCGCAGCTCAGCGCCGGGTCGCTTCTGTCGCTCACCGGTCTGTGCGCGGCGGCGATGTGCAGTGCGGTGGAGCGCGTGTGCGCCGTGCGCCCGCAGATCAAGTGGACGAACGACCTTGTTTTGAACGGCAAAAAGCTCTGCGGCATTCTGACGGAGCTGGGCATGGAGGGCGGCGCGCTTTCCTATGTGATCGTCGGCATCGGCGTCAATGTCAGCCAGAAAGCGGAGGACTTTGAGGGCGAGGTAGCCGGTATTGCCACCTCGCTTGAGCGCGAGCTTGGCGAGCCGGTGTCCAAAAACGCGCTTGCCGCAGCGATGATCGGGGAGCTTGACGCACTGTATACCGCGCTGCTGCGCGGCGAAACGGCGGACTATCTTGCACGCTACCGCCGTGACTGCGTGACGATCGGGAAGGAAGTCCGGCTTATGTGGCAGGACGCGGGGGAAAAGGTGTTCGCGCTTGACGTGGACGATGCGTTCGGACTCGTCGTGCGGCATGAAAACGGAGAAGTGGAAACGATCCGCACAGGCGAAGTCAGCGTGCGCGGATTGTACGGTTATGTGGAATGAGGAGACAGAATGGGAAAAGTGCTTTGGGAATTGTTTATTACGTTCGCCAAAATCGGCGTCATGACCTTCGGCGGCGGGATGGCGATGCTGCCGATGCTGCAGCGCGAGATCGTGGAGCGTAAGGGCTGGGCAACGGAGGAAGAAATGGCGGATTACTACGCCATCGGACAGTGCACGCCCGGCATCATCGCGGTCAATACGGCGACCTTCATCGGCAACAAGCAGAAAGGCGCGCTCGGCGGCATCGCCGCGACGCTCGGCGTGGTGTTTCCGTCGCTTGTGATCATTACGCTGCTTGCCGGCGTGATCGAGTATTATTCCGCGCTGGCGTGGGTGAAAAACGCTTTTGCCGGGATCCGCGTGTGCGTGTGCGTGCTGATTTTCAACTCGGTCATCAAGCTGGGGAAAAAATCGGTGATCGATGGGTGGACGCTTGGGATCTTCCTGCTCGTTCTTGCGCTCTCACTCACGCTGGACTGCTCGCCGGTCGTGTTTGTCCTCGTTGCGGCGCTGTGCGGGCTTGCCGTCAAGGTCCTTTTTGCGAAGGGCGGTGAGACGAAATGACGCTCTACCTTCAGCTTTTCTGGGAGTTTTTTAAAACCGGACTCTTTGCCATCGGCGGCGGCATGGCGACACTGCCGTTCCTCTATGACATCTCCAACAAGACCGGCTGGTTTACGCACGCGCAGCTGGCCGACATGGTCGCAGTGTCCGAGTCTACGCCCGGTCCCATCGGCGTCAACATGGCGACCTATGTCGGCTTTGTCACCGGCGGTGTCGGCGGTGCGGTCGTTGCAACGCTCGGACTCATTGCGCCGAGCATCCTCGTTATTTTGATCATTGCCGCTTTTTTGAAGGCGTTCCGTGACAGCAATTACGTTGACGGCGCGTTCTACGGTCTGCGGCCCGCGTCTACCGCGCTCATTGCATCGGCGCTTGTCACAGTTGCAAAGGTCGCGTTTTTCAGCAGTCAGAATTTTGGCGACCTTACCGCTGTGCTGCACGGCGTCGAGTGGAAAGCGGTCGTTCTTGCCGCGGTGCTCCTCCTGCTCACGCGCTATGTACCCAGAGTCAAAAGCTGGCACCCGATCGTGTTCATCGGACTTTCCGCCGCCGTCGGCGTGATCTTCCGCTTCGCGGGTGCGTAAAAAAAAGAAAGAGCCGCCCGGCATGAAAAGGGCGGCTTTTTTTGCGATGCACACAGACGCGGACAACTCCAAACGCATACCTTAACAGTAGGAATGCTTTCTTTGGAGGAGTTCTATGAAAAAAATTGCTCATATTTTCCTTGGCGCAAACAGCGCACAGGGCTTCTATTCACTATATGACCAGCTGCTTTCCGCGCGGTTTGACGATCTGCTGATCATAAAAGGCGGTCCGGGATGCGGCAAATCATCCTTTATGCGGCAGGTAAGCACGGAGCTGGCTGCTGCGGGCTACACGCCGGCGTACATCCACTGCTCGGGCGACCCGGATTCACTCGACGGCGCGATTTTTCCTGAGCTCCGCATTGCCATGGTGGACGGCACCGCCCCCCACGTGCTTGAGCCGACCTATACGGTCGCTTGCGAGCGGTATCTGGATCTGACGCGCTTTTACGATGTGGAGGGCACCAAAAAGAAGCGCGCAGAGCTGATCGCCCTCACGGATGCGTACCGCGCCCACTACCGTGATGCATACCATATTCTGCGCGCGGCAGGCGAGCTGGAGACTGAGCGCCGTGCAAGGATTCATGCGCATATGGACTTTGTAAGGCTTGAGCGCCGCATGGAAGGTATCCTTGCGCGCGAGCTGAAAAGGAACGCCGCGCATACGGGAAGTGTTTCCTACGCATTTTTGGGCGGTACGACCAACGCCGGGGAGCTCTGCCGCTTCGACACGGTAGAGGCGCTCTGCCCGCGTGTTTACGAGTTTTGCGACAGCGCGGGACTGGGAAACGGCGCGCTGCACCGGATCTGCGACACGGCGGCTGCAGGCGGAGAGCAGGTGATCGCCTGCCCGGATCCTGACCGACCGGAGGAGCTGCAGCATGTATTGCTGCCGCAGCGGGGGCTTGCCTTTATCACCTCGAATGAACGGATCCCTTACCAGGGAGAGGCATACCGCCGCATCCGGCTTGATGCGATAGCGGACAGCGGCTGGTCCCGCGCCGAAAAGGCAAAGCTGCGCTTCATGCGCCGCATCGGACGCGAGCTGCGTGAGGAGGCGGTGGAAAAGCTGAAGGAAGCGAAGAAACTGCATGATGCGCTTGAGAAGGTTTACAATCCGTTTGTCGATTTTGACGGCGTGTACGATTTGGCGCATACCGAGGCGCAGCGCCTGCTGAACAGGGCGTAAGACAGTGCAGGGCATAAAAAAGGCAGGACAGCGAAAGCTGTCCTGCCCGGTTTTCCTTTACGGGATCAAAGATAGGAAATGATGATGCCGCCGCGCTCGGCGTAAAAACTGTCAAGTCCGCGCGTTTTGAGTACGGTGATGTCAGCACCCGGCCAAAGCTCTGTGATCTTCTCACGCAGTGCCCCGACAAAGGCGGCGTTGTGACAGTGGCTGATGATGAGCTCCCTGCCCTGAAAGCCGCGCTGATGCAGATCGTTGATAATAAAGCTGACCGCGCCTGCCGCGCCGCGCGCTTTGCCCTTGATCTTGATCGTACCTTCGGGACTGCCGATGCCGATGCCCCACATGCCGAGCTTTTTGGCGATAAATCCGGTGAGCTTGCTCATTCTCCCGTTTTTGACGAGATTGTCAAAGCAGGTGAGGGCGAACACGGTTTTCATGCTGTGGATCAGCTTCTCGGCCTCCGCGTTGATGGCTTCAAAGGAAAGACCGCTTCGGATCATCTCCGCAATATGGCGGAGCAGAAGCGCGATCGCAGGACCGGTCGAGATAGAATCAAGAACGGAGATCTTTTTGTCCGGCTGCTCAGCAAGGACGAGCTGCTTTGCGCTCACGGCGCTGTTGTGGCTGCCGGAAAGGTTGGCGGAGATCGTCACGGCAATGGTCTGCTCCGCCTTTTTGAACTCCTCCGCCCAGATGTGCGGGGAGGGACAGGCGGAGCTGCCGAGCTGTGGGCAGCTTTCCATCGCGTCAAGCAGAGTTTCCGTATTCAGACCTTCACAGTCCACATATTCTTTTTCGCCGATACGAAGAGTAAACGGCACGGTCGTAAAGCCGAACGCCTCGCAGTCGAGATCGCTTTTGACAAGATCGCAGGAGGAGTCCGCCACAATATTCCACTTCATAGGTTTCCCTCTTTCCGGGTGCTTTTTCTATGAAGACAATGTAACAACAAAAAAGAAAAGCGTCAATAGTCGAAGCTGTCGAGGGGAGAAAACTTTACACATTGTTAACAGCGCCGGCAAAAAACGAGCGGAACATAGGCGGCGTGACCAAAGAAAAGGCGGGAAAAAAGTCCAGCCGCCCCGAGGGGGCGGCTGGTTTCTCTGTTTCGTTCAGTTCAGGAAATCTTTGAGCTTCTTGCTGCGGCTGGGATGGCGGAGCTTGCGCAGCGCCTTCGCTTCGATTTGCCGGATGCGTTCGCGCGTGACGTTGAATTCCCTGCCGACTTCTTCCAGCGTGCGGGGACGACCGTCCTCGATGCCGAAACGGAGCTTGAGCACCTTCTCCTCGCGCGGGGTAAGCGTGGAGAGCACCTCGACCAGCTGCTCCTGCAGCAGCGTGAAGGACGCGGCTTCGCTCGGCTCGCTGGCAGCTTCGTCGGGAATGAAATCGCCGAGGTGGCTGTCCTCCTCCTCGCCAATCGGCGTTTCCAGAGAGACAGGCTCCTGTGCGATCTTCAGGATCTCACGCACCCGGTCAACGGGCATGCCCATTTCCTGAGAGATCTCCTCGGGAGAGGGATCGTGACCAAGCTCCTGCAAAAGCTGACGGGAGACACGAATGACCTTGTTGATCGTTTCCACCATGTGAACGGGGATACGAATGGTGCGCGCCTGGTCCGCGATGGCGCGGGTAATGGCCTGACGGATCCACCAGGTAGCATAGGTGGAGAACTTGTAGCCCTTGGTGTGGTCGAACTTTTCAACGGCCTTGATCAGACCCAGGTTGCCCTCCTGAATGAGGTCGAGGAAGAGCATGCCGCGTCCGACGTAGCGCTTGGCGATGGAGACGACGAGGCGGAGGTTGGCTTCGGCGAGCTTCTGCTTGGCCTGTTCGCCCGCCTTTACGGCGGCGTTGAGCGAGGCGGCCTCCGCTTCGCTGAGCACGGTGCCGTCTGCTTCGGCGGCATTCAGCTTTTCCTGCGCCGCGACGCCCTCGCTCATGGTGGTCGCCAGCGCGACCTCGTCGTCGGCGGAGAGCAGCGCGACCTTGCCGATCTCTTTGAGGTACATACGCACGGGGTCGTCGATGGAGAAGCTGTCCACCAGCTCGTTGGGGTCGACCAGCTCCTCTTCTTCGATCTCGGCGATGGCCTCCAGAGGGGGCTCGCCGTCAAGCGTGTCTTCGTTGTCAATCAGCTCGGGCGTGTTGACTTCAATACTCAGCTGCTCCAGCGAGTCGTAGATGAGGTCCATCTGACCGCCGTCGAGCTCCATCTCATCGAGTACTTCCATCAGCTCGCCGGATTCGAGCCTGTGTTTGCTTCTTCCCTTGGCAAAGAGGTCGCGCAGCTTTTCACTGCCCTCCAGAAGCGCTGCGGCAGGAAGGGAAGCAATGAGCTTTTCATCGAGCGGTGCGTATTTTTTCTCGGGAGCGGCTTCGGCGCAGTCTTCGACCTTTTTGGAGTTCTTGGCGGTCTTCTTTTTTGCGCCGGCCGTGTCTCCGGCGGCATCTGCCGCGGCAAGCAGAGCGTTTGCCTGCGCAGTAAGATCTTCTTCGCTCATGCCCTCATAGATGTCGTTCGTGTCGTTCATGGTTGCTTTCCTCCGTTACCTTTGTATTTGTATTTTTCCGTAGCGGCTGCGAGCGGATCGCGGTCAGCCGCCGTGCGTTTGCGTGCTTCCTCACGGATGATGCGGCAATAGTCCCGCAGCGCCTGCGCCGCGTTTTTGAGAGACTCCGGCTTTTGCAGAATGCCGCTGAGATGACTGATCTCTTCCTGGGTGAACTCTCCGGCCAGCGCGCCGACGCTGACGCTCCCGTTTTGCTTCGCCTGCGTCCAGAGCGCGGTGAAGAAGCTGCCCAGCAGGGGCGAGGAAAAGTCGGCTTCCTGCAGCGGCGGTTCCTGCCCGAAGAGGGAATCGTCCAGCATGAGCAGCCGCAAAACGCCCTCCTCGGCAAGCGCCGAACGCAGATCGTCGTAGCGGATCGTGCGCTCCTTCGGCTGCAGGCTTGCAGCGGGATTGAGGTTGCTGCGCTCCTGCGCTTTTTTCTCCCGGTACAGCTTTTGCCGCAGCGCGCGGTTTACCTCCAGCTTCATCGCATCGGCGGAGATGCCGGCGGTTTCGGCGGCACGCACGGTATAGACCTCGCGCTCGACCGCGTTGGGCAGCGCTGCAAGAAGCTTTGCCGCGGCGGAGGCATATTCAATGCGCCCGCGGTCCTCCCTGAGGTCGAACTGTCCGGCGATCTGCGCCATGCGGAAGTCGATGCCGCTTTCGCTGCCGGAGAGCAGGTGCTCAAAGGCGTCGGCTCCGTGGAACTTGATGAAGTCATCCGCGTCCTGCTTGACATACTGCCCGTCGACGAGCCGCTTGGGAAGCTCCAGCACTCTGACGCGGAGGTCGGCGTCGTTCAAAAGCGACAGAGCCTTCTGCGTAGCGATTTTCCCGGCGTCATCATTGTCGTAGCAGAGGACGACCTCCCTGGTGTAGCGCGAGAGAAGCCGGATCTGTTCCGGCGTGAGCGCCGTGCCCATCGAAGCGCAGGCGTTGTCAAAGCCTGCCTGATGGAGCATCACCACATCAATGTTGCCCTCGACAAGAATGATGTTTTCGCGCCTGCTTTTTCTGGCGAGATTCAGACCGTACAGAACGCGGCGTTTGCTGTAGACCGCGGTTTCCTGTGTGTTCATATATTTGGCGCCCGGGTCGTTTTTATCCACGATGCGCCCGCCGAAGGCAAGCACGTCGCCGCGCACGTCGATGACGGGGAAAATAAGGCGCTTGCGGAACTTGTCGTAAATGCCGCCGCTTTTGCCGCGCACGGCAAGTCCGGAGGCGAGCAGCTCGCCGTCGCCGTAGCCCTTTTGCCGCATCGCGGTGATGAGCCCGTCCCACTCGTCCGCCGCGGCGCCGAGCCCGAAGTTCACGGCGTTTTTTGGCGTGATCTTGCGGCTTTTCATATATTCGAGCACCGCTGCGCCCTTGGGCGAGTGAAGCTGCTCATAGTAAAAACGCGCCGCGTCGCGGTTGAGCTGCAAAATACGCGCACGCAGGCGGCTGCCGTCATCGCGCGTCTCCTCCGGAACGGTCATGTTCGCGCGTTTGGCGAGAAAGCGCACCGCGTCGGGATAGGAGAGGTTTTCGATCTCCATCACGAAGTTGATGACGCCGCCGCCCTTTTTGCAGCCGAAGCAGTAGCACATCTGCTTGTCCTGCGAAACGGAAAACGAAGGCGTTTTTTCGCTGTGGAACGGACAACAGGCCCAGTAGTTCGCGCCCTTTTTTGTCAAAGGAACATAGCTGCCGACGACATCGACAATGTCGCTTCGCTCAATGAGTTCTTCCAGGAAACGTCTGTCAAATGCCATGCGCCGCTCTCCTTTCCCTGATGTTGTTGTACCGATCCGTACAAAAGCTTTATACGCCAAAAAAACCTGTTTTCCTCTTTTCTCTGAAAAAAATACCGGAAGCAGTCTAAAAAAGCCGGTCGGGTTTGACAGCGCCGCGCCGACTGCGCTATAATGACCGCAAGATGTTGCGGCAGGAGGCGGAGCGGTGAATATCCATCTTTATGCGATCGAACTATCCCGCCCGCTGCGGGAGCAGGAGGTACAGGCGCTGCTGTGCTGCGTTCCCTACGAGCGCCGCCGCCGGCTGGAGCATATGCCGCGTCCGGAGCTTCGGCATGAGCCGCTGTGTGCCTATGCCGCGCTGCAATTCGGACTTTATGAGCTGTACGGGTGGAGGGAGCTTCCGGAGCTGACCTATAATAAATACGGAAAGCCGGGTTTCGCCGATCACAGCGAGGTACAGTTCAACATCAGCCATACGCGCGGCGCGGTGCTTGTCGGCATCCATGACCAGCCCATCGGCGTGGATATTGAGAAGATCCGCCCGGTGAGCGAGCGCACCATGCAGCGCATCGCGAGCGTCAGCACGGAGAAGGAGTTTTTTGAAAGCTGGGTGCGCCGCGAGAGCCGCAGCAAGTGGGGCGGCGCAGGGCTCGGCGCGATGCGAAAGGACGACTGTCCCGCGATGCACGGCGAGCGCTTCTGCTTTCCCGACACGTTTCCCGGCTATGTCGCGTGCGTCTGCACGCACTCCGCCGACGAGCTGGAGGAGGTCAGAAGATTTACCCTGAAATAGCCGGCGGGGCTGCACAAGACCGCATCGGAACCGCAGCAACCGCATGGGAAATAGAAATAGGAAAAGCTCCCGAAAGGGAGCTTTTGTGCTGCTGTATGGTTCCGCTTGCGTCACAGTTCCACGATCTCGCAGGCATGTCCGACGTGCGGAAGAAACTTTTCAAGAAGATCGGCAGTTTTGAATTTCAGTGAGCCGGTGTTGTCGCAGGGGTGACAGGCGAACCATTCCGCGTCATGGACCTCCCTGTCCATGAGCAGGCGGACCTGATGACCGGCGTCGTTTTTGAGCCCGAGCACGCTTGCCGAGCCGGGACTGCAGCCGAGCAGCTCCTCCATTTTCTCCGCCGGCGCGAAGGAAAGTCGGGAAGAGCCGATCTGATGGCTCAGATCCTTGGTATGAAAAGGCTTGTCCTCGGGCATCGTGAGGAGGTAGAAGGCAGTCTGCTGGCGGTTGCAGAGAAAAAGATTTTTGCAGATGCGCACGCCCAGCGCGTCAGAGACCGCCGCGCAGACCTCCATGGTCTCGGCCTTGTCATGCTCGATGCGCCAGTAGGGAATGTGCAGCTCATCGAGCAGCGCATAGCTTGCCATTGCCCGCTCAGAGGCCTGCTCCGGCGCGGTGCTGTAAAATTGGGATACCAGCATTATGACTTCTCTTCTTTCTCGTTCAGCAGTTTTTCGCCGGCTTTGTAGATATCGCCCGCGCCGACGGTGAGGATCAGGTCGCCGGGCTGCGCGATCTCGGCAAGTGCGGCAGTCACCTTGTCGAGTGTGGAGCAGTAGACCGCGCCGGGGATCCTTGCGCAGAGATCCTGCGAGGAGATCCCCAGGTCGTTCTGTTCGCGCGCGGCGTAGATCTCTGCCAGAATGACGACGTCAGGCAGCAGCAGCTCCTGCACAAATTCGTCAAACAGCAGCTTCGTGCGCGTGTAGGTGTGCGGCTGGAACGCGCAGACGATACGCTTGAAGGGAAGCGCTTTTGCCATCGTCAAAAGCGCATGCAGCTCGCCGGGATGGTGCGCGTAATCGTCGTATACCTCGGCGCCGCGGAAGGTGCCCTTGTGCTCAAAGCGCCGCCCGGCGCCGCGGAAGGTCGCAAGACCGAGACCGACGGCATTGCCGTCAATGCCGAGCAGATACGCCGCGCTTGCCGCGGCAAGCGCGTTCATCACATTGTGTTTGCCGCCGACCTGCAGGGAAACATGCGCATAGTGCGAGCCGCGCACGGTGATATCAAAGCTCGGCAGCCCGTTTGTCCACACGAGATTGTCCGCGTGGCACTGCGCGGAAGGGTCGCTGAGACTGAACCAGAAGACGGGCTGAGAGATGCCTGCAAGCGTTTGGCGGGCGCCCTCGTCGTCCCTGTTGGCAACGACGTGACCGCCGACGGGAACAAGCTCGGCAAAGCGGCGGAACGAATGCTCGACATCGGCGAGGTCTTTGAAAAAGTCAAGATGGTCGGCTTCCACGTTGAGGATGACCGCAAGCGTGGGGAAGAAGCTCAAAAATGAGTTGCAGTATTCGCAGCTCTCGGCGATGATCGTGTCGCCTTTGCCGACGCGGTAGCCGCTGTGCAGAAGCGGAAGCGACCCGCCGATCATCACGGTGGGATCCTTCTGCGCGGCCATGAAGATGTGCGTTGCCATGGAGGTCGTCGTGGTCTTGCCGTGTGTGCCGGAGATGCACAGGGCGTTTTTGTAGCCCTTCATGATCGCGCCCCAGGCCTGCGCACGCTCGAAAACGGGGATACCGCGCGTGACCGCGCCGGAGATCTCGGGATTGTCGTCGTGAATGGCGGCGGTGCGGATGACAAAGTCGCAGTCGCCCAAATGATCCGCGGCGTGACCGATCGCAATGGGGATGCCGAGAGCGCGCAGGTGCTGCACATTGGCATTTTCGCTCATGTCGGAGCCTTGCACGGCAAGCCCCATTGAAAGAAGCACCTCAGCCAGCGGGCTCATGGAGACGCCGCCGATCCCGGCAAGATGTGCGCGCTTGCCGGGCATGAGATAAGAGGAAATATCCATATAGAATTCCTTTCGCTGCACGGTGTGCAGGATGATTTGCAAAATTTAAGCGCATATATTATAATATACCAAATACGCAAGCGCAATCCCAAATTTTTTGCAAAAAAGGAGGCGTATATCGTGCGGGCGGTCCCGGAATATGTGAAAAACGTGCAGCAGACGCTTTCCGCTGCGGGATATACGCCGTACCTCGTCGGCGGCTGCGTGCGCGATCTTCTGCGCGGCGCGGAGCCGTCTGATTATGACATGACCACCGACGCCCTGCCGGAGGAGCTGATGGCGATCTTCGGCGCGAGCGCGCATCCGACGGGACTGCCGCACGGCACGGTGACGGTCGTGCGCGGGGGGCATCTCATCGAGATCACCACCATGCGGCGCGACGGCGCGTACCGGGACAACCGGCATCCGGAAATCGTGGTCTTTACAAAGTGCATCGAGGAGGATCTTGCCCGCCGCGATTTCACGGTAAACGCGATCGCCTTGTCCGGCGAAGGCGCGGTCATCGACCCGTTCGGCGGACAAAGGGACCTTCAGGCGGGAGTGCTGCGCTGCGTCGGCGACGCCGAAACGCGCTTTGCGGAGGACGCGCTGCGCATGCTGAGACTGCTGCGCTTTGCCGCCGTGCTCGGCTTTGCGATCGAAGAGGAGACGGCGCGTGCCGCGCGGAAAAAACGCGCCCTGCTTGAAACCGTTGCCCATGAGCGCGTGTATGCGGAGCTGAACAGGCTCCTCTGCGGCGGCGACGTGCAGCGCGTGCTGCTGGCACAGCCCGATATTCTCGGTGCGGTGCTGCCGGAGATTTTGCCCGCTGTCGGCTTTGAGCAGCATAATGCCCACCACTGCTACGACGTCTGGGGACACACCTGCCGTGCCGTCGGCGCGGTACCGCCGAAGCGGGAGCTTCGCTGGACGATGCTTTTCCACGACCTCGGAAAACCGCGGTGCCTCACCTTTGACGAACAGGGCGTGGGACATTTTTACGGGCATACCGCCATCTCCGCCCAAATCGCGGAGGAGATCATGGAGCGGCTGCGGTTTGAAAAAAGCCTGCGTGCGCAGGTGCGCGCGCAGCTCGCCTGCTTTGACGACATGTTTCCGCCGGAGCGCGCGGCGCTCCACAGGGAGATGGCAAAGCGCGGCAGGGAGGTGGTCGGAAATCTGCTTTTGACCAAGCGCGCGGACAATGCCGCCAAAGCGCCGGAGGGGCTGGAACGCGCGCAGAAGCCGTGGCTCGCGGCGCAGGCGGTTTACGATGCGCTGATCGCCGGGAATGCCTGCTGTACGGTCGGCGAGCTTGCGCTGACCGGCGATGAGGTGAAGGAGATCGGCTTTGCGGGGAGAAGTGTGGGCGCGGTGCTGCAGAAGCTGCTCGACGAGGTGGCTTGCGAGAAGCTGCCCAACACGAAAGAAGCCCTGCGCCGGCGTGCCGGACGGCTGTGGCGCAGCGGGTACGGAAGACATACGATGGCATAGTGTCCTGCATGCAGGAGGAAAGGTTGAAAAATGGCAAATATTTTGGATTATCTGGAGTGGCGCGGCGATCTGACGCTTGAGGTTTCCCCGTTCAATGAGGTCGATGCGCTGCTGCTGGCGGAGCTGAGCTTCATTAATTTTGAAGGGCTTGTTCCGCCGCCGGAAATCGGACGCGGCGTGCGCCTGCGCGACGCGGCGGAGGCGTATTTCGCACGGCACGAGAGCAGGGAGATCGACATGGGCGTGCTTGTGCCGGATAAGATCCCTGCGATGCTCTGCGCGATGGCGTCGAGCAGGCGCTTCGGCGATATGCTGGTCAATGCGTTTGAAGAGCGCATCGACAACGAGCTGGAGCAGCAGTTTGCCGCCGTTACGGCGGATCTCAGCGACGGTTCGGTCTACGTTTCGTTCCGCGGGACGGACGATACGCTGGTGGGCTGGAAAGAGGATCTGAATATGAGCTTTCTTGCCGAGATCCCCTCGCAGAAGCAGGCGGTGCGGTATTTAAACCGCGTTGCACGCCAGTATGCGGGAAGAAAGCTGCGCGTCGGCGGACATTCCAAGGGCGGCAACCTCGCCGTTTACAGCGCGGTCAAGAGCGCGGCGGCGGTCCAGGACCGCATTCTCGCCGTCTACAACAACGACGGTCCGGGCTTTATGTATGATTTGAGCGCGACGGCGGAGCATCAGCGCATCGTCGACCGGATCGTGACGTTCGTGCCGCAGTCCTCCGTTGTGGGCATGCTGATGCAGCATGAAAAGAACATGCAGGTGGTCCATTCCACCTACGAGGGCATTTTGCAGCACGACGGGTTTTCGTGGGAGGTCAAGGGCACGCAGTTCGTGCATCTTGACGACTTCTCGCGCGAGGGCAAGCTCGTGGATGAAACGATCGATTCGTGGTCGAACGAGCTTTCACCGCAGCAGCGTGAAGCGCTTGCCAACGCGCTTTACGAGGTGCTCACAGCGACCGGCGCACAGACGCTCAGCGAGCTGAGCGGGGAAAAACTCAAAAACGCTGTGAGCCTGCTCAAAAGCTATAAGAACCTTGACCGCGAGACACGGCGCGCGCTTGCGGAGGCGGTGAAGCTGCTGCTTCGTCTCGGCACGAAAAACGTGATCGAGGACGCGCAGGCGGAGCGGGAAAAGGAGACCGATCACATCCGCCGCAAGGTCGAGGAGCAGAAGCAAAAGCTTTTGGGGAAGAAGAATGAGATAAAAAAGAAGAAATGAACGAGCAACAGCGATAAAACAAGCGATCAAAAGCAATTCAAATTCAAAATCAAAAAAGGTCCGTGCACCGCACGGACCTTTCAAGCTGTCCAAAAGGGCAAAACGCGCGTGTATTCGGGAAGGAAGATAGTTACGAAAGAAACCCAGGAGGGGTGTCTCAAGGTGAATTGCCGCAAAGCGGCAAGAGAGGGTGACCTGGGTCATTCGTGTTAGATCAATAAGTTTTTGCAACTTTTTAAAGCTGCAAAAACTTGCCGCAGCCTTTCGAAAAGTTTTTTCGAAAGGCTGCGGTCCGTGCGCCGCACGGACCTTTTTCTTGCCCGCCCTATTGAAAAAGAAGGGCGGGTTTGCTACAATATAATATGCCAAAATAGGGAAATATGCGGATAAGCGCATCAGGAGCAAACGAATGAAAAACTATTTTAAGAAAAACCGTATTCTTATGGTCATTGCCCTCGTCGGGCTGATCGCCTCCCTCTTTCCGGTCGCGGCGCGCGTGCAGGCGGAGGAGGCAAATAAGAAGTATGATCTGATCCTTGACTATTCGAGCCTGCGCGCCATGGCGCGGCAGAGCGAGCTGAGCGAGGGCGAGTGGCTCGACCTGTTTGCCTCTCTCGGGATCGACAAGGTCGCGCTCGGCGAAGCGAGCGCGCGCGACATGCAGGAGAGCGCGGCGATCCCCGTTTACGCCGGGAGCATCAAGGAGATCAAAGAGAACTACGGCTGGGACCTCGCCTATCCGCCGGAGGTCGTGCAGTGGATCAGGGAAAGAGGCGACCTCGCCGACGCGCTGATCGCGGCGGAGACGAAGGAAGCCTACGAGTGGGTGCTCAGCGCGCTGCAGGAGCGCAAGGACGCGCTTGTCTGCCGAAGCCTTGAGCAGGACGGCGGCGGTTATATCTTTATCCCGCAGCAGGCTGACGGCATGAAGGGCGAAAAGGTGCTCGATCTGTGCCTCGGCATCTGGCCGGAGACGGCGGAGCTGGTGCTCTCCCACGGCATGAGCGTCGTGCCGCGCACCGTCACGGTGGACGGCATGAACGGCAGGACCTTTGCCGGAAGCTTTGTCGGCGTTCTGCGCGAATATGCGTCTCCCTATTTCATCAACTCCGGGGACTCCCTGCTCGGCTACGACGACGGGGAGGGGGAGGAGATCCTCAGGACCTATCTGCGCGAGAGCGGCACGGGCGTTGGCATGTTTGAACAGAATGACCAGAGCCAGAACCTGGTTTGGGACGGGATCGAGGAGCTTTTGGAATCGACCGGCTACAACGGCATTCGAGTGTTCAACGAGTGGGACTATATCCAGTTCCGCTACGCCTACTGCGGCTATGAAGGACCCGAGGAGATCACCAATTCGCTCTTCCGCGCCATTGCGGAGCGCAACTGCAAGGTCGTTTACTTCAAGATGATCCTCGAGCCGGACAACAAGGTCGGCGCGGACGCGGAGGAAGAGGAGTGGACCTATATCACCGACCCGGCAGACTATGAAAAGCTCCTGACCGATCTGGATACGCGCCTGTCCGCGCTCGGCTACACGAACGAAACGGTGCCGGCGATGAAGCTGGACAACCCCTCCGCGCTTGTGCGTATGTTAGAGGGGTTCGGCGTGGCGGCGCTGTTTGTGATGCTGCTTGACCTGCTGTTCTGCCTGAGCGGCAAATGGCGCTTTGGGCTGCTGCTTGCCGGCACGCTCGGCGTGCTCGCGCTGGCTTTCCTCAAGCCGGGAAGCTATCCGCTGCTTCTTTCCATGGCGGGCGGCATCGTGATGCCGTCGCTCGCGGGCGTGGGACTTTGCCGCGTGCTTGCCGGGAAGAGAAGAAGCGAGCCGCAGGTCGGCTTCGGCAGACTCCTCGGCGGCTGTGTCGGGACCGGACTTCTTGCCGTGCTGGTGTCGCTTGGCGGCGCCCTCCTGGCGTCGAGCGCCCTTTCCCAGCTTTCCTACATGATCGAGATCGACCTCTACCGCGGCGTCAAGATCATGCAGCTCATTCCCATCGCTCTGTTCGGTCTTGCCTATCTTCTGGTGTACGCCTATGAGGAGACGGGCGCGAAGCGCGCCGTCCTTGCCAACATCGGCGAGCGCGGGGAAAAGGGGCGCGCGCGCAGGTTCTGCGGCTATCTTCGCGATACGCTCGACCGTCCGATGAAGCTCAGCTGGTTCGTTTCGGTCGTCGTGATCGCCGTGGCATGCGTGTTCGTGCTCGCCGCCGGCGTCTATTATATCTACCGCACCGGCAACTCCATGGGCGTTTCGGCGGCGGAGCTGCAGCTGCGCAATCTGCTGGAAAACCTGCTCGTCGCCCGTCCGCGCACGAAAGAGATGCTCATCGGCTGGCCGTGCCTGCTGCTGTTTATCTGGTCGCTGCGCCGGCATATGAATTTCCTGCCGCTCGTGTTCGGGCTCGGCATGAGCATCGGGCTTGTGAGCGTCGTCAACACGTTCCTGCATATCCGCACGCCGTTTTTGCTCAGCCTGCTCCGTACGGGCTGGGGTCTGCTGTTCGGCTTTGCCATCGGCGTGATCGCAGTGCTCGCGGCGGAGCTCGTCTACCGGCTCATCAAGAAAAATCTGTTTGGGAGCAGCCATGTATAACATTCTGATCTCCGGCTATTACGGTTTTGACAACATCGGCGACGAGTCGATCCTGCGCACGCTCATCACGAGCCTGCGGGAAAAAATTCCCGACTGCCGCCTGACCGTCCTTTCGCACAACCCCGCCTCCACCCGGGAAAAGTACGGTGTTGAGGCGGTGGAGCGCATGTCGCCCGGGGCGATTCTGCGCGCGGTCAGGCAGTGCGACATGCTCATCTCCGGCGGCGGGAGCCTTTTGCAGGACGTGACGAGCAGCAAGAGCATCCATTACTACCTGTTTATTATCCGCCTTGCCAAGCTGCTGCGCAAAAAGGTGTTCATTTACTCGCAGGGCATCGGACCGATCGACCATGCCTTCAACCGCCGCGCCACGGCACGGGCGCTGAAAAAAGCGGACGGCATCGTCGTGCGCGACGAGCGCTCGGCAAAGCTCCTTGAGCAGATCGGTCTTCCGCAGGAGAGGATCGTCATTACGGCGGACCCGGTCATTCGCATGAAAAGACCGGACAGGACGGTCGGAAGAGAGATTCTTGCGCGCGCCGGCATCAAAAAGGACGGCAGACTGACGGTCGGCTGGGCGATCCGCGAGAAAAACAGGGACAGCACCTTCGTGCGCGAGATCACGGAGTGCATCCGCTGGCTCAGGGAAAACTACGACGCCGAATCGGTCCTGATCCCGTTCCATTATGAGGAGGACCGCGAGGTCTGCTCCGTGATCGCGGAGCGGACGAACGGCGCGGCAAAGTGCCTGAGCGAAAAGTATCTTTCCGAGGATATGCTCTCGATCATCGGCAATATGGACGTTCTTGTGGGCGTGCGCCTGCACTCCATGATCTATGCCGCCATCATGGGCGTTCCGATCATCGGCGTTTCCTACGACCCGAAATGCACGGCGTTTCTCAACTCGGTCGGTCTTGACAGCCTCAGCACGCGCGAGACCTTCAGCGCGGAGGCGTTCAAGGCGGAGTTCGCCCGCGTTTTGGAAACGGGAAAAGAGCAGACGGCGACGGTTGCGGAAAATATGCGCAGGCTTCAAAAGGAGCTTGATACAAACGAGGAGATGATCCGCGACATCATGGAAGGACAGAAGAAAGGCAAAGCCGCCGGCGGAGAAGCCGCATCGACCAGAACGGCAGGTGCGATCGGACTTGTCTTCATCCTCACGCTCATTGCCAAGCTCCTCGGCGTCGTGCGCGAGATGCTCCAGGCCAACTATTTCGGCACCGGCATCGACGCGGATCTCTATACCGCGTCCTATAACTCCACGCTCTATCTTTTTACGACGGTGTGCTACGCGCTTTGCATCGCGGCTGTACCGATCCTCACGCAGGAGTTCGCCGCCAGGCGCGAGCGCGGCATCCGGGCGGCGAACAACCTTGTCACCATCACGCTGCTCGGCTCGCTTGGCGTGGTGGGCGTCTGGCAGGTGCTGGCCTCCACGCCGCTTGTCGGTATCCTGTGGGACGTTGCGGAAAGCGAGCTGCCGCGGCTTGTCGGGTATATCCGCATCATGTCCTGCGCGCTGCCGATCGTGGCGATGGCGTACCTGATGGTGGCGCTCTTCCAGGCAACGGACCACTACGAGCTGCAGGGCAGCATGAGCATCCCCTACAATGTTTTTCTTGCGGTATTTCTGTTCCTGTTCGGCTCAAAGCTCGGCATCGGCGGCATCGTGGTCGCCAGCACCTTTGCGTGGCTTTTGCAGCTCGGCATGAGCCTTCCGTATGCGCATAAGGAAAACTACCGCTACCGCCCCGCGCTGGATCTCCGCGCGGACTATATCGGCAGGTATTTCAAAACCGCGGCGGTGAGCGTGCTGACGACCTCGGTGTTCCTTTTCTGCTACCTCATCGACACCTCGACCGCTTCCGCGTTCGACAGCGGCGCCGTCAGCTCGTTCTACTATGCGGACAAGCTCTTCACACCGCTGACGACCACCGTGCTTTACAGCATCAGCGCCGTCATGTTCCCGCGCTTCAACCGCGAGTTCACGAAGGACGACACCGTGAGCTACCTCAGCTACATCTGGAATGTCACGGAAAACACGCTTTTGTTCATTTTCCCCGTCTGCGCGATGATGAGCGCGTTTGGCACGGATATCATCCGCGTGATCTTTGAAAGCGGCAGCTTCACGGCGGAATCCACCGAGGTGACGGGCAATATCTTCGGCATGTACGCGCTTGGAATGAGCGCCTTCGCCGTGCTTGACCTGCTCAACAAGGCGTACTACGCAATGAAAAAGACTCTGGTGCCGCTGCTGATCAACCTCGGCATTCTGGTGCTGAACCTGATCCTCAACCGCTTTTTCGATACCGGCTCCGGCGTGGCGCTTGCGACCTCCGCCGCCATCACGGCCGGTGCGCTTGTGATGATCGCGGAGCTTTTCCGCGGCAGGAAGATCGTGCGCATTGTGCCGCTTGCAAAGGGACTTGCCGCCGCCGGTGCGATGGCGGTCGTGCTCTACGGCGGTCACGCGCTGCTGGTCAACGGGCTGGAGAGCAAGCTTATGCTGGTCATCAAGTGCGGTGCGCTCGGCGCGGCCGGCTGCGTCGTGTATGTGCTTGTGAGCCTTGCGCTGAAACAAGCCATCATCTCCGAGTTTCTGCATAAGCTCAGAAAAAAGGCGTGAGCAGATCCGGCAAAGCAGAAATGATATGCAAAAAAAAGAAGCGCCCTGCTAATGGGGCGGTGGTTGTAAGACAGTATTAAGCGCGCCCGAAGAAGTCTAAGCTTCTTCGGGCGTTTTCCGGTGCGGATGGTGGACTTTTTCATATTTAACTGATATACTTTATTCAGTGAAAGAGTGAGATAAATTGGAAATTTCGGAGGTTTATATAATGGAATACATCAAGGTTACGAGCGAAAATATAGAAAATGAGCATATATGCTGTGCGATTTCTAATAACAATGATATTCAGGTGTCTTCAAAAAAGACGTGGTTGTCAGAAAGATTTGAAGATGGTTTGGTTTTTCTGAAAAGTACAGAAAGAGGAAAATGTTTTATTGAGTATATCCCTGCTGAAAATGCGTGGAATCCAATTTCAGCAGATGGCTATATGTATATTGATTGTTTATGGGTAGCCGGTTCGTTTAAAGGTCATGGATATTCAACAGATTTATTAAATGCTTGTATTGAGGACAGCAAAAACAAAGGAAAAAATGGATTATGCATTTTGGCGGCAGCGAAGAAAAAGCCATTTTTAGCTGACCCTAAATTTCTGAAGTATAAAGGATTTCGTGTTTGTGATGAGGCCGATAATGGTATTCAGTTGTGGTATTTTCCTTTTACCGAAAATGTTCAGCTGCCAAAGTTTAAGGAATGTGCAAAACAGCCTCACATTGAAGAAAAAGGATATGTTTTATATTACACCAGTCAATGCCCGTTTAATGCAAAATATGTTCCTGTAATTGAAGGTATTGCAAAAGAAAAATCCATACAATTTAAAGCAATTCATTTGCAGAGTAAAGAAGAAGCACAGAACGCTCCGACACCAATCACAACATACGCATTGTTTTTAGATGGCGATTATATCACAAATGAGCAGATGAATGACAAGAGGTTTTTGAAATTATTGGAGAAGTAAAATTCCGGTTTGTCGGGATGCTGCAAAATCCTTTCGGAACAAAAGAGCGCACTTCTATACTCTCCTGTCGGGAAAATCATGCGTGCGATCGTGCAGCGCACCAAAGCCTCCCTTTACACAAGGGAGCCTTGGGCGCTCCATTGCCAGCACATAATACGAAAATCCTCCGTATGACTAGCTCATGCGGAGGATCAACTGTTTTACAGACACTCTGCTAAACGCGGGCGCTTCCTTTTTTGCCTGAAAGGGCTTACAGCTGCTTTTTTCGGAAGGTCAGATATCCCTCGAGCATCAGACTTGCCGCGACGGCGTCCACCGTCTTTTTGCGCTGCCTGGCATTTTTTCCGTTGGTCATGAGAATGTTGTGCGCGTCGATGGTCGTGCGCCGCTCGTCCCAAAGCGTCACGGGCAGGGAGGTGGCGTCCCGGAGCATTTCGGCAAAGCCCTCGGCCTTTTCCGCGCGCGGACCTCTCGTGCCGTCCATATTGAGCGGATGACCGAGCACGAGCTCCGTTACCTCATGCTCCGCGATCAGCTTCTGCACCTCCGCGATCACGACATCCGGGCGATAGGCGGTGATGACGGCGGAGCAGCCGGTCAGCGTCAGCGTGCGGTCGGAGATCGCAATGCCGGTATGCGCGTCGCCATAATCGATGGCCATGATCTTCATGGAAAACACCTCGTTTCTCATAGCCTATATGATACAGGAAATTCGTGAAAAATCAAGAAAAAAGTACTTGACGCAGGGAGTTGCCCTGTGTTATATTTTTAGTTACCTGTGAAAGAGGGTTTTCTTTTTGCGCGCTTTTTCGCTTTTCGTGCAAGCAGAAGGCGATCCCTCTCAAAACCCAAACAGGGAGGCAATCGGCAGGGTCGGGAAAAGCCGAGGACTGTCAAATACAAGGAGGTGCCGTTAGAATGCGCGTGAAAGTCACTTTGAGATGCAACGAGTGCAAGCAGAGAAACTACAACACGATCAAGAACAAGAAGAATACCCCGGACAAGCTTGAGCTGAACAAGTACTGCCCCTTCTGCAGAAAGCACACCGTTCACACCGAGACCAAGTAATTTAGGAAAGGTTGTTGTAACAATGGCAGAAGAAAAGAAAAAGGACAGAACCAAATGGTTCCGTGAAATGAAAAGCGAACTGAAGAAGGTCGTATGGCCCACCGGCAAGACGACGATGAAGAACACCGGCACCGTTCTGCTGTTCTCCCTCGTTGTGGGCGCCGCCATCTGGATCTTCGACTATGTTGCCGTTTCCGCAGTGCATCTGCTGATCGGCCTTGCGGGTTAAGAGGAGCGCGTCATGGCTGAGAGTGCAAAATGGTATGTCGCGCATACCTATTCCGGCTATGAAAACGCTGTCAAGACCGCGATTGAGAAGTTTGTGGCCAACCGCCATCTCGAGGACATGATCTTCGATATCCAGATCCCTCTGGAGACGGTGACGGAGGTGACCGACGCCGGCGAAGTGAAGGAAGTCGAGCGCAAGGTCTTCCCGGGCTACGTCCTTGTCAAGATGATCATGACGGACGACACCTGGCATCTGATCCGCAACATCCGCGGCGTGACCGGCTTTGTCGGCTCCGCCAACAGCCCCATTCCTCTGACGGAGGAAGAAGTCCTGGCTCTCGGCATGGAAAAGCACGAGATCGAAGTGCATTACCGTGTCGGCGATCAGGTCAAAATCACCGACGGTCCGCTTGCGTCCTTCCTCGGCACGGTCGACGAGATCGATGCGGAGAAGAACAAGGTGTGCGTTGTCGTGTCCATGTTCGGGCGCGAAACGCCGGTCGAGCTGGAACTCGACCAGGTCGAAGTGGTGGAACAGTAAATTTCGCGAAAAGCGATGAGCCGGTTTCCGGCAAAAGTGGGAGAGGCGCAAAGCGTCTCGCCAAGGGCGGCGTGACATTCGGTCAGCCGTTACCACATCAATAGTAAGGAGGTGCCTGTTATGGCACAGAAAGTCGTTGGTTACGTTAAGCTGCAGATCCCTGCAGGCAAAGCAACTCCCGCTCCCCCCGTTGGCCCGGCGCTTGGTCAGCACGGCGTCAACATCGCAGCATTCACCAAGGAATTCAACGAGCGCACCAAGAATGACATGGGTCTTCTGATCCCCGTCGTCATCACGGTTTACGCCGACCGTTCCTTCAGCTTCATTACGAAGACTCCTCCCGCTGCCGTCCTCATCAAGAAGGAATGCAACATCGAGTCCGGCTCCGGCGTCCCCAACAAGACCAAGGTCGCCACGATCTCCAAGGCTTCCGTCCAGAAGATCGCCGAGATGAAGATGCGCGATCTCAACGCCGCTTCCCTCGAAGCCGCGATGAGCATGATCGCCGGTACCGCACGCTCCATGGGCGTTGTCGTCGAAGAATAAGGAGGGTGTAGGAAATGTTTAGAGGTAAGAAATATCAGGACGCTGCCAAGCAGATCGAAAAGAACACTCTGTATGAGGCAGCCGAAGGTTTCGGTCTGATCTGCAAGACCGCTTCCGCAAAGTTCGATGAAACGGTCGAGCTGCACGTCAAGCTCGGCGTTGACTCCCGTCACGCTGACCAGCAGGTCCGCGGCGCCATCGTTCTTCCGAACGGCACCGGCAAGACGGTCCGCGTTCTCGTTTTCGCCAAGGGCGACAAGGCGGAAGCCGCCAAGGCTGCCGGCGCCGACTACGTTGGCGAAATGGATCTCGTTGAGAAGATCCAGAAGGAAAACTGGTTCGAATTCGACACCGTCATCGCCTCTCCCGATATGATGGGCGTTGTCGGCCGTCTCGGTAAGGTCCTCGGTCCCAAGGGCTTGATGCCCTCCCCCAAGGCCGGCACCGTCACGCCTGACGTCGCCAAGGCCGTTCAGGAGTCCAAGGCCGGTAAGGTCGAGTACCGTCTCGACAAGACCAACATCATCCACTGCCCCATCGGCAAGGTTTCCTTCGGTCCCGAGAAGCTCACGGAGAACTTCAACGCTCTCATGGGCGCGATCGTGAAGGCCAAGCCCGCCGCCGCCAAGGGTCAGTATATCAAGTCCTGCGTCGCCGCCTCCACCATGGGCCCCGGCGTCAAGATGAGCACCGCCAAGCTGTAAGAAAAGCGGCGGAATTTCCCGATATTAAGCTTGACAATCCTGTTAAGCCTGATATAATAGCAGATGCGTTCCAAAGACAGCAGGTGGGGGAAACCCCGTAAGTCCTGCCGAGGATGGCAAACATGTATTGATTGCTTTACCGTCCTTATGTCTTGAAAGCATAAGGACGGTTTCCTTTTTTAGAACGCCTCTCATTCCCCGGTGTGCGGATGCGCACCACAAATCCAACGGAGGTGAAATCAAGAATGCCTAACGCAAAAGTTCTGTCTGAAAAGCAGGCGATCGTGGCCTCTCTTACCGAGAAGCTCCAGAGCGCAGCTGCCGGCGTGATCGTTGATTACAAGGGCATCACCGTCGCGGAAGACACTGCTCTTCGTGCCGAGTGCCGTAAGAACGAGATCGAGTACGCAGTTGTTAAGAACACCCTGCTCCGCTTTGCTTTCAACAACGCCGGACTGAGTGAGCTCGACGATCAGCTGAACGGTACCACTTCTCTGGCCATTGCCGCCGACCCCGTCGCTCCTGCGCGCGTGATCGCCGACTTCGCCAAGAAGCTCAACGGTAAGTTCGAGATCAAGGGCGGCTTCATGGACGGCAAAGTCATCGACATGGCGACGGTCAACGCCCTGGCTTCCATCCCGGCTCTGCCCGTGCTGCAGGCCCAGGTGCTCGGCACCATGCTGGCTCCCATTTCCGGTCTCGCTTGCGTGCTCAAGCAGATCGCCGAAAAGCAGGGCGCTCCCGCTGAGGAAGCTCCCGCCGCAGAGTAATCTGCAAAAAAACATCAACCAAAAACAAACATATTCTTATCAGGAGGATCATTACAATGAGCGAAAAAGTTACTGCTATGATCGAAGAAATCAAGGGTCTTACCGTTCTCGAGCTCTCTGAGCTTGTCCACGCCCTCGAGGAAGAGTTCGGCGTTTCCGCCGCCGCGATGGCTGCTCCCGCTGCCGGCGGTGCTGCCGCTGCCGCTGCTGAAGAGAAGACCGAGTTTGACGTCATTCTCGCCGGCTTCGATGCCGCCGCCAAGATCAAGGTCATCAAGGTCGTCCGCGAGCTCACCGGTCTGGGTCTTGCCGAGGCGAAGGGCTTTGTTGAGTCCGCTCCCAAGGCTGTTAAGGAAGGCGTCTCCAAGGACGATGCTGAAGAGCTCAAGAAGCAGCTCGAAGAAGCCGGCGCAAAGGTCGAAATCAAGTAATTTCACTTTTACCGTTGAAAAAATCGCACGCCATGCGGCGTGCGGTTTTTTTATGCTTCATTGGAAATATAGATCTCCTCGGCATCCTGCTGAGCTTTCAGCAATGTCTCTTCTGCGCATCTGTAATCCTGCCGGTTCAGCTGTTCTAATGCGTCTGTCACAGCATTCCACAGCGTTAGATAAGGCTTTTTGTACTCGTCCATGGCTTCCTTCCGTATCCAATATCTAATGTATACATTATCTAATGCATAAGTCTTGCTGTCAAGTGCAAAATTTTTATACACTGACTTCAGCATGAGCGAATGGAGACATGAGATATGATAACATTAGAGGTTTTAAACCTTTTGGAGAAGAAGGGAAAGACAAAATACTGGCTGTATCATCAGCTTGGGATGAGTTACCAGAATTTCAACAGAATGGTGAACAATCAAACCAAGGCGATCAGGTACGAAAACATGGAAGCCCTGTGCCAGATTTTGGACTGTACGCCGAACGATTTGTTTAAAATAACGGAATAAAAAATCGCAGCCATGCGGCGTGCGATTTTTTTGCTCTCTTTCGTGAGTTCCGCGAAAGCGGAACAAATCCTAAGAAAACCAACTATTTTCATAATATCCAGGCAAATGCATTTTGCATCCAGGTATTTCTCGTATGACCTATGTCATTATTACCCCAAGGCACGCCGTTGCAGATACACGCCGCCCATGCCCATGACCTTCGCGTCAAGCGCGGCTGAGACCGGGGGTGAGCTGGATGAAAATGCGGCTGCCGCGCGCGTGACGCAGGAGCTGCTTTCAAGCCAGTTGCCGTAGCTGTCGGTCAGCTGCTGAACCAATGCGTCAGTTTTGCTATGCAAAGGCATAGCAAAAAAGCAAGATGCGCCATTTTCTCGCCCCTTCGGGGCAACCGAAAATGATGCGCAAAAACTTCATGCGCTCTGGCTTTTGCCTATGATTGTGGTGCGCAATACTGCGCATGAAGTTTCGTGCCTTGACCTCACTTTTTTCAGGATAAAGAAAAATGAATCAAAACGGTGCATAAAATGCACGAGAGTCAACTGTGTTCAGTTTACCATGCCATGTGTCCAGAATCAACAAAAATATGCGCATAAAAGGAAAAATGTTGTTGTAAATCGACAGACAGTATGTTACAATTCAAAATATGAACAAACTGTGAAAATGCAGTTATAGGAGGCTTTTGATTCATGCCAGCTGCGAAGATCCTTGCGGTTGCCGGAAAAGGCGGCGTGGGAAAAACTTCCGTTTCTTCTGCCATTGTGCGCCTGCTGGTCGAGCAGTATCCCGATGCGAAGATCCTTGCGATCGACGCCGACCCTGCGGTCGGGCTTTCCACGGCGCTCGGCATTGAGGTGAGCGAAACGCTGGACGATATTCGGAAATCCCTCGCCGGGGGCGCCACGAAGACGCAGGAGGACGAACTGATGAGCGAAGCGCGCTTCCGCCTGTTTGACGCAATGGCGGAGACGCGGGGCTTTGCCTTCCTCGCCATCGGAAGACCGGAGACTGCCGGCTGCTACTGTATGGTCAACGGCTATTTGAAAGAAGTCATCTCCCTGCTTGCCGGTGACTTTGACTATGTTGTGATCGACGGCGAAGCGGGGATCGAGCAGATCAACCGCCGCGTGATGGAAAAGGTGACGCATCTGCTGCTGATCACCGACCAGAGCCGCAAGGGATACCAGGTGGTCTCAACGATCAAACGCGTGGCGGACGAGCTGGTGATGTACGACGAAGTCGGCGTGATCATCAACCGCGCGACAAGACCAGACCTTGTGTCCGATCCGGAGATTGCCGGTGCGCCGGTGCTTGCCGTGATCGGCGCAGACAGGGAACACGCGAAAAACGATGTGGCAGGGAAGAGCATCTTTGAACTTCCCGGGGATTCCAAGGTTATCAGCGGAGCCCGCGAGGCGCTCTCCAAGATAAAGTTTTAAGAACGAAGAGAAGAACTGAGAAAAGAGGTGTACCATTTGAAGGATCTCAAGCATCTGATCTACTTTGAACAGCTCCTCGAGGAGGCAAACAACGAACTGGTACAGCAGGCCAAGGCGGAGGGCAAGCTCGCCATCGGCTATACCTGCTTCCACATTCCCGAGGTGCTGCTCAATGTAGGCGACTGCTTCTCCGTGCGCCTGCGCGCACCGAGAACCGGCTCGATCGACATGGCGACGTACTACATGTCGAACTACACCTGCGAATTTGCCCGCGCCCTGCTTGAGCGCGGCATGGAGGGCGGCTACAATTTCCTCGACGGACTTGCCGGCGTGGACGCCTGCTCGATGATGAACCGCTTCTACGAGCACTTCGAGATACTCAAGCTCAATGAAAAGCCTGATTTCTTCGTCACGCATACCGACATGCCGTTCAAGGTGGAGGACTACACCATTCGTCAATATGTCAATCAGATGCGGGTCCGACTGCTTGACGTGATGGAAAAGAGCTACGGCGTCGACACCTCCGACGCTGCGATCCGCAAGGCACTTGAGGAGCACAATGAGGTCTGCCGCATCATTTCCGAGATCGGAGCGCTGCGCAAGCTTGAAAATCCGCCCGTCACCGGCTACGAGTTCCACGTCCTCAATCTGGTCACCTATTGCTGCCCGAAGTATCTGATCCTGCCGAAGCTGCGCGAGACGCTCGAGGAGATCAAAAAGCGCAAGGTCGACGCAAAGCCGTGGTATCGCGCCCGTGTCGCCGTTGTCGGCAGCGAGATCGACGATCCGAGCCTGACGAAGATGATCGAAGACGCCGGCGCCTTCGTCGTGTCTGACCGCTACTGCTTCGGCTCCACGCCCGGCCGCGAGGTGATCGAGCTGAGCGACGAGGAGGACGCACTTACACAGATCTGCCGCCACTACATGACCGTTTCCCAGTGTGCGCGCTACATAGCCGACGACAAGGTCGCGCAGCGCCGCGAGACGGCGGACCGTCTCGCCCGCGAATATGGCGCGGACGGCATCATTTACGAACAGATGAAATTCTGCGACTACTGGGGCTTTGAGCGCGCGCTCGTGAGCCACATCATGAACGTGGACATGGGCTGGCCGGTGCTGTCGATCGACCGCCCGTATAACGCGCGCTCTTCGGGACAGCTGCGCACCCGCTTCCAGGCATTCGTGGAATCGCTTGAGATCAAACGCATCCAGAAAGAGGGGGGGAAGAAGTAATGGCAAAGCAGAAGTATCCCAATCCCGAGATTTGGCGCCATAAAGACAATGTCGACTGGAAGGCCCAGGGCGAAAACCTGAAGGAAGTCGTCGATATCGCGGTTGAAATGTTCAAGGAGACCGACTGGAGCGCATGGAAGCGCCGCCAGGTCAAAAACGTCCAGGACTTTAAGGACCGCGTCGTCGATGAGTACAAGGCGATCGCCGCGATGACGCCGGAGGAACGCAAGGATCTGCTCCTCAACGGGGAAAAGCACCTCGGCCGCCTCTATAAGTCCGGAAGCATGGCGACGGTGCGCCGCGAGTGGCGCGGCATTTCCTCCACCGCGATGGATTTCTACTATTGGTGCCGCATGTGGGGCATGCTGCTCGCCACCTTCAGCAGGGATCTCGTCCCGGCGCTCAACAGCGTGCTGTATTACCGCTGGATGATGTCCTACATGTGCTGCGTGGGCTTTCTCGACAAGAACACGATGGGACAGCGCGGCAGGGCATTGCAGATGTCTCACCTGCTGATTTACGACATTTTCCGTTATGTCGCGGAAAACCTTGTCATTCTGGCAAAGTGCGACGAGAAGAACGGCAACAGCCGCAGCCTCAACAAGAAGGTCGTCCTCTTTGACGAGATGACCATGGGTCAGATCATGGCAGGCTTCCCTGACCTTGTCGGCGTTCCGTATCAGCTCTTCCCGGTGTTCCTAGTCTCCGAGATCGACCAGCTCACCTGTGTGCCGTATATCGACGCGGTCGAATCCTTCGGCCTGCCCGCCGATACCTGCCCCGTCCCATCCTCTGAGTGCGGCGCTCTGGTCACCGACGCGCTGCCGCACATGGGTTCCTGCTTTATCTCCTCCTCCATGCCGTGCGACGGGTCGACCATGGCGTCGGAGTATATGGCGCGCCGCTTCCCGGATCTGCCCGTGTTCCATCTGACCTTCCCCGTCCGCTACGAATACGAGGAGACGATCCCCTACGCGGCGGAGGATATCAAGCACTGCATCAGGTTTATTGAGGAGCAGACCGGCGCAAAGTGGAGCTGGGACGCTTACTTCACGGCGATGAAGCGCTTCAACAGGGAAACGAGCTACGAGCTGCAGAAGTGGGAGGTCAACCAGACCAGACATCCGCAGCTGATCGGTCCGGCTTACGAGCTGTTCCGCAAGTGGAACTACGAGATGGACGGCGGTATCGACCCGCGCGTGATGAAGACCTTCGAGAAGGTCAACAGGATTATGCTCAAAGCATACGAGAACAAGGAAGAGCCCTGGCGCGGCAAGATGAAGTACCGCGGTATCGTGTGGTCCTGCCCGGCGCACTACTATGCGAACTTCTCCAACTGGATCGCCAACTGCTGGGGCGTTGACATTCTCGTTGAAATGGAAAGCCTCAACTTCACCCGCCCGCTCGAGACGGAGGATAAGGAAAAGGCACTTGAGGATCTCGCCCGCCTGTACGAGCGTATGGTCATGCGCCGTCACACCAACGGCGGCTACCACAACGTCGTCAACGAGCTGTGGCGCCAGTGCGAGATTTGGAAGGTCGACATTATCATCATGTACCAGAACGTCGCCTGCAAGAATATGGCAACGCTGCAGGGCATTCTGGATGAGCAGGCGCGCCAGAAGGGTCATCACATGATCTGGATCGAGCATGACCTGATGGATCCGCGTACCGTTTCGCGCAAGACCATGCGCGGCAAGGTCAACGAGTACATGCGCACGGTCATGAAGGCCGAGCCGGTCGATCCTTCTCTCGTCGAGTTTGACGATGACACCACAATGTAAGAAACCATAAAAATATAATTTGGGGGAAACAATTATGAAGTATTTCGGCGGTTGCGACGTAGGCTCCACCTACACCAAGGCAGTCATTCTCGATGAGACCGGCAAGATCTGTGCCGATACCACGATCCGCTCCAAGATCAACTCCGAGGTCAGCGCCAAGCTTGCCATGGAGGAGGTTCTCGGCAAGGTCGGTCTCAAGTCCTCGCAGGATCTTGCCTACCTGATCGGTACCGGCTATGGCCGCAATAAGGTTCCCTTTGCGGATGAAAATATCTCCGAAATCTCCTGCCATGCCATGGGCGTCCACGTGACCGATCCCAGCGTTAAGGCCATTATCGATATCGGCGGTCAGGACGTTAAGGGTATTTCCATCGACACGGACGGCACGGTCAAGAACTTCGCCATGAACGACAAGTGCGCTGCCGGCACCGGCCGCTTCTATGAGGCCATGGCACGTTCCTTTGAGCTGAGCCTGCCTGAGTTTTCCAAACTCTCCCTCGACGCCAAGAACGTGATCCCCATCACCGCGCAGTGCACGGTTTTTGCCGAGTCCGAGGTCATTACCCTCGTCGGCGAAGGCAAGCCCATGGACGAGATCGCCGCCGGCATCCAGATGGCGGTTGCCAAGCGCTGCTTCGTTATGGCGAAGAAGGCAGGCGCTGTCGATTCCATTACCCTGACCGGCGGCTGCGCCAAGAATGAGGGTCTTAAGCAGGCGATCGAGCGCGTGCTCAAGCTCAAGGTCATCAACCTCAAGACGGATCCGCAGCTCATGGGCGCTCTGGGCGCCGCGGAATACGCCCGTCAGAAGGGTATGAACAAGTAAAACCGGTCATCAGGCGCATTTGCCGTGTGCGCACGGAAAAAGGAGGTTACCATGAAAACGTTTTTCCGCATTTTGCTCAAGCTCTGCTCCATCCTCGTTACAGTGATCGGCGTCCTGTTTGTCGTGTACTTCTGGAACCTTGACCAGAAGGTCATGGGCTGGGTCTACACGCAGGTCAACCGCATCCACGACCGCAAGAAAGTGGACATCAAATTCTGATGGAGCTTTATAACAGTACCATTACGGCAGCGCGCGCCCTGTTCGAGGGCGCGCCGCTGCGCCGCTGGGATTACAGCGAGGGGGACGCGTGGCAGGACACCGGTGGGAGCGAGCTTGTCCTGTTGCGGGACGCGGCGTTCGAGCTGGGCGGAAGCGGCTGCCCTTCGGCAAACTTTACCTGCGTCACAAGCGAAGAAGCCCTCGTCCCCAGGGACGAGATCCTGCTCTGCGGCAGGGACATTTCTGAGCTGCACGGCGATGTGTCGTTCGCGCGGCTGGCGTTTTTGCAGGTCGAAGAGGTCCTCGGTCAGGACGATGAGGCGGCATTCCAGGCGATCCGCGATATGGAGTTCGTGAAGTATCATGTGTTCCCGGAGGGATACATGGTGCGCATCTCGTCGGAGAGCAACCGCGAACAGGTGCGCCTTGCCAAAAGCGCGATTGCCCGCGGGATCAGCTTCCGCCGTGTCGGCGCAGACTATATCCGCGCCTACCATGCCAATCCACACGTCAAAAAGGCGCAGATCATGTTTATCACGGATCACCCTGCCGTTGAGGAGCTTGCGAAGATCGCAAAAAAGGTCGACGCCATCACCAAAACGCTCACGCATATTTTGGAGGGCTTGCCGACGGACTGCGGCTCCTGCACCCTCAAGCCCATCTGCGATGAGGTCGAGGGGATGCGCGAGATGCATTTCGGTATAAAAAATAAGCAGTAAAGAAAAGATAGTATCTGCCGAACACGCGGCGGATACTGTCTTTTTTATATGGGGGTTGTTTTTAAAGCCCGGGCTGTGGTAAAATAACGTCTGCCCTAGAGAAAAGCGGTCAAGGCAGCGCCGCTTTTTGCTTCAATCACGGTGCTGCACAGCGAAGGTAAGCTGCAAAGCGCCTGAATTAGTTGACATAAAAAAGAAGAAACCTGTGCGGAAGGGAGGCGGTACGATGGACCGGCAGAGAAAAGCGGACATGATGCTGGTGCTTGCCACCGGCTTTTGGGGCATCTCCAACTGCCTGACGGTGATCTGCCTGCGGGACATGCAGCCTTTGACGCTCAATGCCTTTCGCTTTTTGACGGCGTTTTTCGTGCTTGGTATCGTGTTCCGCAGACGCCTCGCGCACGCGAGCCGCGAAACGCTCAGATACAGCCTGCTTGTGGGGCTGTCGCTTGTGATGGTCTATGTCGGCGCGACCTACGGCGTACTCTATACATCCGTATCCAACGCAGGCTTCATTGGTGCACTGACGGTTCTTTTCACGCCGCTGTTTGAATTCGTTCTCTACCGCAAAAAGCCGGGGAAAAAGTTTACCTTCGCGCTGCTGCTGTGCTTGGTCGGCATTGCCCTGCTGACGTTGAATGAGGCGCTCCGACCCGCGCCGGGCGATATCATCTGCTTCCTTGTGCCGACGTTTTACGCCGTTGACCTGATGCTGACGGAGAAGGCAGTCGCCAAGCCTGAGGTCGATCCCATTGCCCTTGGCGTGTGCGAGCTGATCGTCGTCGGCGTTGTGATGCTGACGCTCTCGATCTTCCTTGAAACGCCGAGCCTGCCCTCAACGCCGACGGTCTGGGTGTCAGCGCTGTTCCTCGGCATTGTCTGCTCGGGCGTCTGCTTTATCATCCAAAGTGTCGAGCAGCAGTTTACCACCGCAAGCCACGCGGGTCTGATCTTCACGCTTGAGCCGGTGTTTTCCGCCTTTTTCGCGTTTGTCCTGCTCAACGAACGCCTTGGCGTCAGGGGCTATCTCGGTGCGGCACTGATGCTTGTGAGCCTTCTTTTGATGGAGGTCGACGTCTCCTGGCTGACGAAAGGGAAGAAAAACGAAGCATAAAACACGGCTGCAACTGCCGGTTGCGAAAATGCCGCTGCTGCATGGTAGACGGGAAAGCGGCCTTTTGATAACCTGAAGCCATCTGAAAGGAACGGAGGAGACTACGATGACCTTGGGAGAGAAGCTGCAGCTGCTGCGCAAGTCACGCTCCCTGTCGCAGGAACAGCTCGCCGAGGGGCTGGAGGTTTCACGGCAGGCCATCAGTAAATGGGAATGCGGTGACAGTGTGCCGGATCTCGATAAGCTCAAGTCGATCAGCCGGTATTTCGGCGTGACGACGGATTATCTCATCTTTGAGGAGCAGACCGGGCTGCAGCCGGAGCAGGCAGAAAAAAGCCTTGACGTGGAGACGTGCAAAAAGGCGTTGCTGTCCCTGGTACGGGAGAATATCGGGCGCATTCTTTGCTATGCGGCGGCGGCATACTGCTTTTTTCACATCGCCGCAATGATAGTGGGCATCTTTTCAACAGCCCTGCCGATCGTGGGGAAGTACGGCTGGGGAAATATGCTGCAAACCCTTGCGCAGTCCTTCCGGGTGCTGAGCGTTCGGATGATCTTTGAGCTGATTTTGGGCGTTTCGGCGCTGCTGCTGGTGCGCCGGCTCAAAAAACGAAAGGAAAGAAACGTACCGCATGACGACCTATGATAAAATCTACGAGGCGGTGAAGCTGATCCCGCGCGGCAGCGTCGCCACCTACGGTCAGATCGCCGAGGCGGTGGGCAGCAAGCGCCTTTCCCGCGTGGTGGGCTACGCGCTGCACGTCAATCCGCAGCCGGGGATCATTCCCTGTCACCGCGTCGTCAAGCGGGACGGCGAGGTATCGGCTGCGTTCGCCTTCGGCGGTGCGAACCGGCAGGTGGAGCTGCTCAAAAGCGAGGGCGTGGAGTTTCTCGACGGCAGCCACGTCGATATGAAGAAATACTGTGTCCGCGCGATCCCACTGATCTTAACATAAAAAAGGACTGCACAGCAGTCCTTTTTTATGTTAACCATATCATCGCTTAAAGCTCTGCGCAACAGCCTTTACCGTCTGCAGCAGGCTTTCGTGCTCCACGGCACAGGCGTCAAAGTGAGCCAATCGAAAGACCAGATCCATGATCGGTCCGAGCAGAGCGACAGCGAGCACCGTCCCGATGCCGATCGGCGCGCCGAGCGCAAAGGCGGCGGCAAGGACGATGAGGAAGATGCACATATTGACGGTGCCGACCGAGACCCTGCGAAAGCGCTTGCCCAACGCGACCATCAGCGCGTCACGCGGACCGCAGCCCAGCGCAGCTTTCATGTAGATGAGCTGACCGACGCACAGAACGGTCATGCCGGCAAGCTGAAGCAGGATCTGAAGCGGCAGCGAGGTCTGCACGGGAACAAAGTCAAGCGCAAGAAAAATGTCTGTTGCCCAGCCGATGACGAAGGCATCGAGCAGCATGCCGAGACCGACGGGCTCCCCGAGCGCGACGTCGATCAGCACGATGCAGCAGGCGACCGCATTGCACGCCGTGCCGTAGGAGATCGGGAGATTCATGGACAGACCCTGATTGAGTGCGTTCCACGGTGCCTGTCCGATATTGGCCTGCAGCTGCAGATACACGCCGAACGCGAAGACGATCAGACCGGCGACGGCGAGCAGCAGACGCTTGCCGCGGTCGAGCAGAACGGAAGAAGATTTCGTCATAAAAACACCTGAAAGAAAAGATGCTTTTCATTATAGCGGCCGCACAAAAGATTTGCAAGAATAATCTGAAAAGCGCAAAAAAAACGGAGAACTTCCCCGGAAGTTCTCCGTTTTTTTGCGGTGCGGATCGGTTATCGGACGCCGCCCGTGGTGTCATAGGGGACGTCGAGCGGATTGCGGCGCTCCATCCTGTCATAATGCCGGCAGAGGAACGGCTCAATCACGTGATAGATCAGTTTGCCGTCGAGATCGAAGAAAAATACGGCAAAGAGAGCGGCATAGACCGCGGCGAGAATCGCAAAGATCCTGCACAGCACCCTGAGGAACCTGCAGCGGCACTTGCGGGACTTTTTACTCTTTCTGCAATGACACATATCGTTTTCCTCCTTTTACCAGCTCATCGAATCGTCGAAGTTGAGCAGCGATGGGTCGAGCGGTTCTTCGTGCATGACGGTGGTCATATAGTCGTTGATGATGCGGCGAATCTCCTCGCGGGAGACGGTGCGCTTGTCGGGCAGCGCATGCGGCATCCAGATCGCGTGGACGTTGCGTTTGCGGAACTCGTCCTCAAACAGACCGTGTACGCCCTGCATGCCCTTGCACTGAAGCTGGTCATACATCATGACCATGTCGCAGTTGAAGCGCTCCATGTTTTCCCACAGCTCAAAGATATGATGCATCCCGCCGACGGCCATACGGCGCATGGGCGCCCACTCGTGATAGGTCGCCATGTCCTCGAGCGTATGCTCGTAGGAATCCGTGCGGATCGTCATGTCGAACATGAGGGAGTCCATGTTCATGATGCAGTTGAGTCCCCAGCAGTTGTACGCCCAGGTGCACCAGCTGGAATAGTAGAGCGGCGCGCAGGACCACGCAAGCACGCGGTGGCGGGTGAGCGGGAAGGAGTCGATCTTCTTCTCCACGCAGCGGTTGAGGATCTTGCTGACCTTCTTATCCACAAAGTGCCAGATGGGCAGGTCGCCGTACTGGGACTGATAGATGCGGTAGAGCGCCTGGGAAACACCGTTGATGGGATAGAAGCTGGTTTTGCCTGCCACGTCCCACTTTTCCCACTCAAAGCGCTGCAGCTCGTTCTGGCTTTCCAGCTTCCGAGCAAGCTGCTCAAAGTCGAAGGGGACGCCGGTCTGCTCCTCGATGAACTTCCAGGCTTCTTCGATCTCCTTCTGGCAGTGCTTCTGGACCAGGGGATCGTCAAACTGCATCGGCTGCGGCATGGCGAACAGAGGCTTGTTGCTCAGCCAGTCCTGAATGACGGAGGTGGCAACACTGCCGTCGCACGCTTCATTGGAGGTGATGACAGCCTTGTAGTAATCGGGCACGTCGTCAAGGACGAAGAGCCCCGCTTCCGCCTGACACATCGGGCAGGGGTCGCCGGGCAGACCGATGGACTGGATGGCGTCGATATAGTTGAGAACGGTGTGGTTGTTGACATGGCAGGTGACGAAGTAAGGGACCATCTGCAGCGGAACGTTTTCCACTTCCTTGCTGAACGGATAGAAAATACCGCCCCAAACGGTTTCGTCGTGCGCGATGGTCTTGTCATGGCGGGCTTTTGCCTTCCTGCTGCCCGGATTGATGTTCAGGTCATTGCGGAACATCTGCATGAACTGATAGATGGTCGCGTTGGTCATGCCGCGGTAATGCCACGGGCAGGCGCGCAGCGCTTCGCCGCGAAGGCCTTCAAAGCCGCGGTCGTACCAGTGCATAACGGCAAGATAGGTCTGACCGACCCAGCGGTAGCGCCATACACCCTTGAGGAAGGTGGGAAGCCCGCCGTACCTGTTGATGTCCGCGACCATTTGGACGTAGTTATAAAGCCACACCATATGGAAGTAGTAGAAGGTGTCCTTCACGCCGCGCCACTCACGGTGCTTGTAAAGACCGGTCTTGTCCTGATACAGCTCGCCGAGCCTGCGCTCACCGTGGGGCTTGCCGTACCAGAAATCATGGGCGAGCTTTTTATAGGACTGTACATCTTTGGGAAGCGAGGGCTTCTTGAGCCCGGGTATTTTGAAGCTGATTTTCGCCATATCACTTACCCTCCTGGATCTTCTTGATTTCCACGCTTTCGACGAATGCCTGGAAGCGGGTGCGAAGCTGACCGGATGCGGAGTTGATGTATTCCTTCTCAATGGAGCAGACGGGATAGCCGAAGTCGCGCCGGAGGACTACGGTGTCGATCACACGCTCGTAGCTCCAATACTCGCAGAACTTGTTGGAAGCGACGATGATGCCGTCGGCGTGATACTCCCTGGCGAGGTCGGCAATTTTCTGCTTGCGGCTGCGCATTTCCGCCTGTTCCATGAAGCGCGTGCACTGGCTGGTGAGCAGGTAATGCCGCGCGACGGCGCGCAGCGGCGTTTCGCCTTCGCGGATCTCGATGGGGAGGCGGGCTTCGGCGGCGCCGTAGCAATAACGGTCGCATACGACGCGCGCACCGCAGCTTTCAATGAGCTTGGTGAAGTCGGGGTCGTCGTTTTCGCTGCCGGCAAGAAGAACCTTGCAGCGGAACTGCGGCTTGCTGTCCGCCTCGCGGGTCTTCATTTCCTCGGCGGTCTCGCGCAGCTTGTCGATGATGAGATACTTCGGGCAGACCATGCCGACAAGCGTGATGACGGCAAATTCATAGCCGGTGATGGTGGGATTTTCAAGCTTGCGGTAGTCGCCGATCTCGTTGATGAGGCGGCAGATCTCGTTGTGCGTTTCAATTGCCTTGAGAATGGCTTCATCGGAGGTGTCCACGCCGTAATTGTCATGCAGGAAGTCAAGCACGTGCGCCTGCAGCTGTTCCTGAAAGTGCTGAATGCTGTTTTCGTTTTTCTTGAACGGCACGTCGGTAAATTCACACTGGAAGCGCTCGTTCTGAATGATCTGCATATCATCTACGGAGTCGAGATGCTTCTGGCGCAGATGCTCCTGAAAACGGCAGGTGACGGTGCAGGTCTCGGTGGCAAGCTGTGCATCGAGGAAGTTGAAGCCGCCCTCGAGTGCGCGCTCCATCAGGCTCCTGCCATAGTGGCAGGTGCGGCCGGACATATAATAGGTCGCCATGTCCGGCGAGGTGCAGCGCGGTGCGCGCAGACGCACGGAGAAGCAGCCGGGCAGGTCAAGAAGCACTTCGGGCATAAAATAACAGGTGTAGCCCAGTGCCAGCTTGCCGTCGTCCTTTGCCTGTTTCACAAGGTCGTTGTTTGCTTCCTGCAAAAGATTTTCAAAGTAGATCAAATGCTTGAGATCTCTCATATGAAGCCCTCCCAATTGATTCGTATCCATACACAGCACATGGTTCTGCAATAGTAACCGATAACATTTTACCAGTTTTCGAAAATGAAGTCAACGAGATGTTAACAATTTATCCATAAATTTTGGGAAAGACTTCGGTTTTTTTGGCAGAAACAAACGAAAAAATTGAGGGCGGAATGCAAAAGGAAAGCAAAATGGGCAGAAAAAAAGGCAGATTCCTCATCTGCCTTTATAAAAAATGTTTTCGCTCCGGTCACTTCAGCAGCAGCTCTGCGATCTGGACCGCGTTCGTCGCCGCGCCTTTTCGCACCTGATCGCCGCAGCACCAGAGGTTGAGCCCGCGCTCGTCGGTCAGATCGTCGCGGATACGCCCGACAAAGACCGTGTCCTGGTCGGAGGTGTCCAGCGGCATGGGATACTGCTTCGCGCCGAGATCGTCCACAAGGCGGCAGCCGGGAGCCGCTGCGATCAGCTCGCGGGCGCGCTCAACGCTGATCTTCTCTTTGGTGCGCAGAACAACGCTTACGCTGTGGCTGCGCACGACCGGCACGCGGACGCAGGTGCAGCTGACCTTCAGCTCGGGCAGATGCAGGATCTTGCGTCCCTCGTTCTGCATCTTCATTTCCTCGGAGGTATACCCCATATACTGCTCGCCGCCGATCTGCGGAATGACGTTGTAGGCGATCTGATACGGGAAGACTTTGGGCTGTGCCGCCTTGCCTTCGCGCAGCAGCTCAACTTCATGGTAAAGCTCGTCGATGCCGTTTTTGCCGGCGCCGCTGACGGCCTGATAGGACGAGGCGATGATCGTCTCGATGGGGCTTTCCTGAGCGAGCGCGTTGATGGCGACGAGCGTGACGATGGTGGTGCAGTTGGGGTTGGAGATGATGCCGTGATGCTTTGCGGCGTCATCGGGGTTGATCTCGGGAATGACCAGCGGCACACCCCCGTCAAGGCGGAAGGCGCTCGAGTTGTCGACGAATACTGCGCCGGACTTGACGATCGCGGGTGCGAAGCGTTCGGCGATGTCGTTTTCCGCCGCGCCGAGCACGATGTCCAGCCCTTCAAACGCCTCGTCGGATGCCTCGACGATGGTGACCTCCTCGCCCCTGAAGCTGAGTGTCCTGCCGGCGCTTCTGCCGCTTGCGATGGGGCGGAGCATGGCGACGGGGAAGCTTCGCTCCGCCAGAATTTTCATCATTTCCTGACCCACGGCGCCCGTTGCGCCGAGAATACCTACTTTAACTGCGTTCTTATTCATCATGCATTCCTTTCTGTCGGGGCGCGTCAGCAGACATGCTCCCGAACAAAGCTGTTATACAGGACACGGATGGCCTGTTCAAAATCCCGTTCTTCCACGCCGACGATGATGTTCAGCTCCTCCGGACCCTGTGTGATCATGCGGATATTGACGCCGTTTTCACCGAGCTTGGCGAAGATCTTGCCGGAAACGCCGACGCGGTACGCCATCTTGCGCCCGACGGCGGCAACGATGGCGATGTGCTCCGTTACACTTATCTTATTCGGCTGCACTTCCTTTTGCAGCTCGCCCAAAATCTCATAGAGCCGCTTGGAGACTTTTTCGGACGAAACGACAAGCGACACAATGTCGATGCCGGAGGGGATGTACTCGACGTTGACCTCGTGCTTTGCCAGAATTTCCAGAATCTTGAGAATGCAGCCCGGTTCCGAGGACATGCCGGTTTTGGCGACGGTGATGACGGAAAAGCCCTTTTTGCCCGCGATGCCGGTGATAAAGCTGCCCTCCTCGGCTTCATCGTCGATGGTTTCAAGGATCATGGTGCCGGGATGGTCGGGCGCGTTGGTGTTGCGGATGTTGAGCGGGATGTTTTTCTCCCGCACGGGGAAGACGGTCCCCTCATGCAGCACCTGCGCGCCGATGTAGCTCAGCTCGCGCAGCTCGTTGTAGGTCACGCGCTGAATGGGGGCGGGGGAGTCCACGATGCGGGGGTCGGCCATCAGAATGCCGGAGACATCCGTCCAGTTTTCGTAGACGTCTGCGTCAAGAGCCGCTGCCGCGAGCGCGCCGGTAATGTCGCTGCCGCCGCGGGAAAAGGTCTTGATATGCCCGTCCGGCATCGCGCCGTAAAAGCCGGGAATGACGACTCTGCGTCCGTCCGCCGCGCGGCGGAGCGCTTCGTAGGAGGCTTCCCGGTCCACGCTGCCGTCGAACCTGAATTTGACCCACAGCGCCGCGTCAAGAAAGTCATAGCCGAGGAATTCCGCCATGAGCCTCGCGGAAAAGTATTCGCCGCGGGAGGCGAGCTCGTCCTTGCTGATGCCGCTTTGCATCTTTTCCCACAGCTCGTCAAAATCCTTGCTCAGGTCGAGCTTGAGCGAGCATTCGTGGATGATCTCCTCATAGCGCTCGCGGATCATGGAAAAAATGTCCGCGCAGGAAACGCCGTACTTGATGTGTGCGGCGCAAAGATACAGAAGGTCGGTGATCTTATGGTCGTCCTTGAAGCGCTTTCCGGGGGCGGAGACGATGACGACGCGGCGGGACTCGTCGGCGTCGACGATCGACTTTACTTTGGCAAACTGATGTGCGTCGGCGAGCGAAGAGCCGCCGAATTTCAAAACCTTTAGCATAATTCTTCCGCAGCGTCGCCGGCAATGCGTGCAAGCAGCGCGTGCGAGTCTTCCTTTCTGAATTGTTCATAGCGTTCAAAAGCGTGCGCGGCGGAGCATTTACAGGTGAAGTACTCCCCGTTTGCGCGATACAGCCAGCAGGCGTCACAGCCGCTCAGGTCGATCCTGCAGGGCGCAAACCTGTCCACATAGAAGCTTTTGCAGCCGTCCGCAATGTCCAGACAGTCCGCCAGCACGCTTGAGCCGGTCGGATAGCCGCCCGCGCCTGCGCCGGAAAAGCTCTGCGTGCCGAAGCGTTTGGCGCAGAATGTCACGATGTTGCCGGTGCCGCCTGTGTGCGCCTCCGGTGCGGAGGCGGGAAAAAGCGTGGGACAGACGAAGGCTGCGACCTTGCCGCCGTGCCGCTCGGCACGGGCAATGAGCTTGAAGATAAGCTCCTTTTTGCCTGCCTGCGCGATGTCCTGCGCCGTGATCGACGAAATGCCGACGCAGGGGATGTCCTCCTCCCTCACGCTCACGCCGAAGGCGAGGTTCGCCGAAAGCACCAGCTTGCGCCGCGCGTCGAGCCCCTCTACGTCGGCGGTGGGATCCGCCTCGGCATAGCCGAGCGCCTGCGCCTCCCTAAGTGCGGCGTCGTAACCGGTGCCGTTTTCCGTCATCGCCGAGAGCATATAGTTGGTGGTGCCGTTGAGAATGCCCTCCACGGCAATGATCTCGTCAAGTCTCGCCGCGCGGGAGAGCGAGGTGAGCCAGGGGATGCCGCCGCCGGCGGACGCCGTGCAGCGCAGGCTCACGCCGCATTCCGCCGCGAGTGAGACCAAATCCTCGTAGTGCGCGCACATGAGCTGCTTGTTGGCGGTGACGACATGCTTGCCCGCACGCATCGCCGCGCAGAGATAGGAGTAAGCAGGTTCCAGACCGCCCATCACTTCGACCACGATGCCGATGGAGGGATCGCGCACGATCTCGTCAAAATCCGCGGTGACGGTGCACGTGAGCTCCGGGCGCGGACGGCGGGAGAGCACGGCGGAAACACGCAGGTCTGTTCGTCCCTCGGTGAGACGGTAAAAATACGAGCCGACCGTGCCGAATCCTAAAAGAGCGATGTTCATGTGGCAGCCTTCTTTCTTTGTCTTCTCCGCCAAGTGTGGACGGGTTTGTGCAAAACACCGGTTTTGTCCACGATACGAACACACTTGACTTTTGCATGGAAACAATATAGCACAGTGCTTGTGCAAATGCAATAGTTTTTTTTGATTTTTTGCCGAATCCTGCCGTCTTTCGGCGGACCGTCCCTTGACAAAGCGCCTGTCCTCGGGTATGCTATCCGGGAAATAAGCTCAGGCTAACCAGAAAGAGAAAGAGTAGGAACGTATGAATGTGTTTTGGTGGGTAGTGATCGTGACTGCGATCGCCGGCGTCGGCGGCACGGGACTCGGCGGTCTGATCGGTGTGATCCTGCGCCGCGACTCGTCCAGGATCGTGAGCCTTCTGCTGGCGTTTGCAGGCGGCGTGATGATGTCTGTCGTCTGCTTTGACCTCATTCCGGGGGCGTTTTGTCCCGACGGTGCGGCGGAGGAGATGCCGCTGCTGCTGGTGCTTGCCGGCGTACTGCTCGGTTACGGTGTGATCCATGTGCTCAATTATGCGATCGATAAGAGGACGAATCACGAGGTCGCGCATATCAATGAGGAGCACCCCCAGACAGCGGATGACCTGGATGAGCTGATCCACGCGGATCATTATCACGAGCATAAGAAAGCAAGCATGAAAAACAATTATGAGCTTTTCCTCGCAGGCGTCGTGATGGCGTGCGCGATCGCGCTGCACAATATGCCGGAGGGCATGGTGATCGGCGCCTCCTATGCCGGCGATGGCGGTGAGATCGTCGGCGGCGCCGGCTTTCTGATCGCCATGGTCATCGGGCTGCACAACATTCCGGAAGGCATGGCGGTTTCCGTACCGCTCATTACCGGCGGCATGAACAAGTGGAAAGCCATCGGTGTGACGGCGCTTTCCGGCGCACCGACCATCATCGGTGCGATGCTCGGCTACTCGCTCGGTCTCATCAGCCCCGTGTGGCTTTCCCTGTCGTTGAGCTTTGCGGGCGGCGCGATGCTTTATGTCGTTTTCGGCGAGCTGCTGCCGGAAGCGTATCTGATGCTGCGCTCAAAGGCGCCTGCGGTCTTTACGCTCATCGGAACGCTGGTGGGGCTCATTTTGGTGCGGGTATAAAACGGCGGCTGCGGGGATTTCTTCGCAGCCGTCTTCGCGGCGTGCGTGAAAAAATATGGTTGCAGTTCCCGTATACCGCGTGGTAGAATACAAAAACGAACTGCCGCAGCTACGGCAGGGTACAAAGCCGGAACAAGGCATTTTCCGATCACACGGCGGTACACACCGCTTTCGCAGAAGCAATACAGAGATCATAACGATGCTGCATGCAGCACAACGGAGGAGCAGTATGGATTATCAGAGTACCCGCAGCGCATCTGTCAGGGCAACGAGCGCGCAGGCGGTTTTAAACGGACTTGCACCCGACGGCGGTCTTTACACCATGCCGTCGCTCAGGGACATCAATTTCAACTACCTGGACGTTCTCGGACTGGACACGCTTTCGATGGCGACGGTTATTTTGTCCGCGCTGCTGCCGGACTATCCGGAGGAGGAGATGGCGAAGCTCGTCCGCTCCGGCTACGCCGATAAGTTTGAAACCGACGACCTTACCCCCAGCGCTGCCGTCGGGGAGGACACCGTGCTGGAGCTGTTCCGCGGTCCCACGAGCGCCTTTAAGGATGTGGCGCTGTCCATGCTGCCGCGCCTGATGACGGCTGCGAGAAGCAAGTGCGGCTTTACCGACGAGATCCTCATTCTCACCGCGACCTCCGGCGACACCGGCAAGGCGGCGATGGAGGGCTTCTGCGACGTGCCCGGCACGAAGATCATCGTCTTTTATCCCGACGGCGGCGTGAGCCCCGTGCAGAAAGCGCAGATGACCACGCAGAAGGGAAGCAACGTCTGCGTGTGCGCGGTCAGGGGGAACTTTGACGATGCGCAGACGGGCGTGAAAAGGATATTTGCCGCGGTCAGGGACGAAAAGCTTCTTGACGGCAGCGGCGTGAGCCTTTCGTCCGCAAACTCGATCAATATCGGCCGTCTTGCCCCGCAGGTCGTCTATTATTTCCGCGCCTACGCCGACCTTGTCCGCGCCGGGCGCATCCACGCCGGCGACAAGGTGGATTATGTCGTGCCGACCGGCAACTTCGGCGATATTCTCGCCGGCTACTTTGCCAGGGAAATGGGACTGCCTGTCGGCAGGCTCGTTTGCGCGTCCAACGCCAACAACGTCCTGACCGACTTCCTGCGCACCGGTCACTATGACCGCAGGCGTCCGTTCTATCAGACCGTCTCGCCGTCGATGGATATCCTCGTGTCCAGCAATCTTGAGCGCCTGCTGTACCTGCTCTCCGGCGACGACAGGCTGGTCGCCGGTCTGATGGAAAAGCTTTCCGCCTGCGGCAGCTACGATGTGCCGGAGGAGATGCTTGCAAAGCTGAAGGAGCTCTTCTGGGCGGGCTTCTGCGATGACGAAGGCACAAAAGCCGCCATCGGCAAGGTGTGGAGGGACTATCACTATCTCTGCGACACGCATACCGCCGTTGCATGGGACGTCGCCCAGCAGTACAAAAGAGAGAATCCCGGCCACAATCCGGTCGTCATCCTTTCCACTGCCTCGCCGTACAAGTTCCCGGCAGCCGTGCTGGAGGGCATCGGTGAGACGGCGCGCGGCGACGAGTTTGCCGTCATGGAGCAGCTGCACGCTGTGACGGGTGTGCCCGTTCCCAAAAACCTCGCGGGACTCAGGGAACGTGAGGTCCTGCACCGCGATGTGATCGCGCCGGAGGAAATGCTTTCCTATGTGCTGGAAAAGGCGGGAAAGAAAAACCGGTAAGAAAAACGACCCGCAGTAAATGGCGAAAATAAGAATGCCCCGAAAGAGCGATGCTCTTTCGGGGCATTCTTTCATCGCGCCAGCAGAAATAGACTTTTCTCCTGTGCAAAGTTTGCAAAGCTGTAAAGCACCAGCACCCTGTCGATGCCGTTTTCCTCAATATAGCCCTGAATGCTCGTGAGGTTGTAGCGCGGATCGAAGAGATGGATCTCCGAAAAGCGCTCCGTCAGAAACGGCGCGAGCGAGTCGGAATAGGAGTCGCGGATGAGCAGGAGCTTTTCGCCGCCGGACTGAGACGTCACGATGCACAGCGGCTGGTTCCCGCCAAGAAAATAGGCGTACTGATTCTTCTGCGTCAGACAGTCGGGAACGTACAAGCTGCCCTCGACCGGCTTTCCGGTGAAGTTGGAAACGACGGAAACGCCATCGGAGGGCACATAGGTATCAATGCAGTCAGGGGGGATCCAGCGCGCGCCGGCAGACGACCAGCTTGTGCCGCAGAAGCTCTCGGAGACTGTGGTTTTCTCGTAATCCTCAAGGCTGAGCGGGGGAAGTCCCATGGCATCGAAAACGGCGTTTGCCCCGTAAAATGCGCCGAGGCTTGTCCAGTGGTGGTCGGTGCGGTAATAAAGGGCTTCGTCCTTGTGCGCGAAAAGAGCGGAACCGATGTCCACCGTCTGCGCGTCCGCCGAAGCGTACAGGTCACGGATCCACAGGCCTTCGTCGGCGCCGGGCGCACCCGGGGGAAGCCTGTCCCGCCAAATGGCGGCGGCGGAGGGGATCAGTCCGAAGTAAACGGGCACCTCCGCGTTTTGGCAAAGCGTGTTGAGAAAAGCAATGTCTTTTTCCAGCTTTTGCCCATCCGGCTCATCGACGCGGGGGATCAGCGTGTCGTCTGCGGCAAAGTAGATGCCGTTATTCTCCTGCTTGCCGCTCAGCCGCTCGCACCATGCGCGCAGCGCCACCCACTCCTCGCGCAGTGCAATGTGGTCGGAAACGTAGGCTTCGCTCTCGTCCATAAAGCGTCCGTCCGTGACGCGCTTGAGGGAGAAGACGGGCGCGGCGGCGAGATTGCGGTTCTCCTGCGGCGAAAAGGTTTGCTTGGGAAGGAGCAGGCTCAAAAGCGCCATGCCGCCGAAAAAGACGCAGAAAAGCGCCGTGATGATGCGGGAATAGGATTGCTTCATGCGCCTCCTCCTTTCTCAGAAGCGGAAATATAAAAACGGGTTATAGGTGCTTGCCACGACATAGGCGGTGCAAAGCACCATTGCGGCGACCGCCGCTGCGATGCCGATGACCTGCTGCGCTTTCCTGCCCAGCGCAAGATAGGCACGTTTGAGAAGCGGCGTGGAACAGAGCGCGCACAGAAGCAGTACGCCGCCGTAGCTTCTGAGGTAGTAGCCGCACACCGCGTCATAGAGCGGCACGCCGCCGAAGCCGAACATCACGGCAAGGTAGCGGCCAAGCTGCGAAAAATCCTCTATGGCGAAAATCGCCCAGCCGATGACCACGAGCAGCATCGTGTAGAGATGCCCGATCAGGGCGCCGGCGCGCTCCAGACGCCGCAGCAGAAAGAGCTTCTCCAAAAGCAGCAGCGCAAAGAAGTAAAGCCCCCATAAAAGGAAATTCCAGCTCGCGCCGTGCCAGATGCCGGTCGCAGCCCAGACAAGGAACAGATTGCGGATCCATTTGACCTTGGAGCAGCGGCTGCCGCCAAGCGGGATATAGAGGTATTCGCGGAACCAGGACGAGAGCGAAATATGCCAGCGCCGCCAGAAGTCGGTGATGCTTCCGGCAATGTACGGGAAATTGAAGTTCAAGGGAAATTCAAAGCCGAGCATGCGCCCCAGACCCATCGCCATGTCGGAATAGCCGGAAAAGTCAAAGTAGATCTGGAACGTATAGGCGAGTACGCCGAGCCAGGCGCCAAGCACGCTCAGCTCGGAGGCGGGCATGGCATGATAGCTGTCCCAGAGCTGGGCGACGTTGTTGGCGAGCAGCAGCTTTTTGGAAAGCCCGAGCAGAAAGATCTGCACGCCGGAGGCAAAACGCCCGGCGGAGCAGCTGCGATCGTCGATCTGTCCGCCCAGATCCTTGTATTTGATGATAGGACCTGCAATGAGCTGCGGAAAGAGCGTAACGAAGGTGCCGAAGTTGAGGATGTTTTTCTGCGCTCTGGCGTCGCCGCGGTAGACGTCGATGGTGTAGCTCATCGTCTGGAAGGTGTAAAACGAGATGCCGATGGGCAAATGGATCCCGAGCACGGGTAAAACCGGCAGTCCGGCATCGATGAGCGACCGGGCAAGAAAGTCCCAGTATTTGAAAAAAAACAGCAGTGCGAGGTTAAAAATGACAGAGGAAGCGACCGCCATGCGCGCGCCGCGGTCGTTGCCGTTTGCCTTGCAGCGTTCGACGAGGAGACCGTGCGTATAGTCGATGGCGGTGGAGAGCAGCATAATGACGGTATAGCTTTGCTCGCCCCAGTAATAAAACAGGAGCGAGGTACAAAGAAGCACGGCGTTTCGCGCACGCCGCGGAACAATATAGTAGATGAGCAGCGTCCCTGTCAGAAAGCAGAACAGGAACAGGGGAGTGGAAAAGACCATGTTGCCTCCGGCGGAAACGGCAGGGCTGCCGGCGGCAGCCCTGCCGGTGATTTAGAAGAGTGCGCGGAAGGATTCGACCATTGCGTCCTTGGTGTCTGCGACAAACAGCGCGACATAGTTTCCGACGCTTACCACCTCGGAATTGTTCTTCCAGCTTTCGATCGTTGCGGGATACCATGCGCCGAGGTCATCCACCTGATAGGAAATGCGCGCGCGCAGGATATCCTCGACCTTGCTGACATCGTCCGCGTTTTCCACCTCGATGAGCACGACCTCGGCGGGAACGAGGGAGATCGCAGCGGTATAGGCGACGGTCTGAACGCGCGGGATCTCAGTAAGACCGGGATAGATGGTGTCCAGCATGTCCGCGTCCGTCTCCATCATCATGGGGGCGTCGTCGCCGGTGAAAAGCGTTTCATAGAACGCGGTGAGATCGACCTGTTCGGCTTCTTTTTCGCCGCAGGCGCAAAGGCTCAGCGTCAGCATGAGCGCGAGGATAAGGGATACGATACGTTTCATGGTGAGTTTTCTCCTGTGTGTTATAAAATTGGTTACTCAAGAACGAACTGAGCGGGAAGCTCATAGCCGTCGGGAAGCACCGCGAGGAAAACGAAACTGCCGGAGGAGGTGACCCTGGCGTTGTTCTTCCACTGCGCGGCGGTCTCGGGATAGCCGGTGTCGTCGGCGCGTTCGTCGACGTGGGACTGAAGGATATCCCTGACAGCGGCGGCGTCCTCGCTGTTTTCAAGCTCGAACAGCAGTACTTCACAGGCGCCGCCCGTCACGGGATGAAGATAGATGACGCTCTGCTTGCAGCTGTAAGCTTCGATGCCGGGACAGTAGGATGCCATAAAGTCCATGCTCTCGGGGAGCATGATGACATTGTCCTGCGCATCGGGATAGGCCGCGTACAGCGCCTCCATGCCTTCGGCGTAGAGCGCTTCCAGATCGGTGCCGGCAGGAAGAATGCCGTCTGAGCTTTTCTGCCCGCCGCAGCCGGCAAGCAGTGCGGACAACAGAACAGTCAGACAGAGAAGAAAAAGAATGCTGCGTTTCATTTGATCGGTCTCCTTTTGAAATAAAAACTGGTGAAGCCGTTGGCATTCTGACAGAATAGACGAAAAGAAACAGGATTTGTTTCATCATAAGCGAAAGCCCTGTTCCTGTAAAGTATATTTTGCCCCGCGCTGAAAAAAACAAAGAAAAAAGGCACGGAAACTGTTTTTTCTGCCGCGCATAGGGACTTCCCGATGCCTCATAGGATAGGAAAAAACGAGGTGGGGTCATTATGCTGTCCGCGGCTATTTATCTTTTGACACATTCGCTGCTGCTGTCGCTGCATCTTTCCGGCAATACGGGCTCCTTCCCGAAGCCGCTTTCCGCAAAAGAAGAGCAGGAATATGTTGCGCGCATGATCGGCGGAGAGATCGAGGCGCGTAATGTGCTTGTCGAGCACAATCTGCGCCTGGTTGCACACATCGTGAAGAAGTACTACACACAGTCCGACGAACAGGATGATCTGATTTCCATCGGAACGATCGGTCTGATCAAGGGCATCTCCAGCTACCGCCCGGAAAAGGGAACAAGGCTTGCCACCTATGCTGCAAGATGTGTGGAAAATGAGATCCTGATGCATTTTCGTTCGAGGAAGAAGCTGCAAAGCGAGGTGTCGCTCAACGAATCGATCGACACGGACAAGGACGGCAACTCGCTCTATCTGATGGATATTGTCGGCGTGGATGACACGATGTATGCCGATCTGCAGGATAAAGACGACAGTACCCTCATCCGCAGGCTGGTAAAGGAATGTCTGACAGAGCGGGAAATGCAGATCGTCACGCTGCGCTACGGTCTTGGCGGCGGCATTCCGCGCACACAGCGCGAGATCGCGGAAAAGCTTGGGATCAGCCGGAGCTATGTATCCCGCCGGAACTAATGTAAGCGATGCCCGGAAAGCCTTGAAAATCAAGGGTTTCCGGGCATTGCTCATGTTAGGGGTAGCGCCGCCATTATTGTAAGCGGTAGAAATTTAGGAGAATAAGCGGCCATTCATCACCTTTTAGATATCAGATTATGTATAATCTTCAGGGACTTGCTTTTCCAATATTTTGCTATAGTAAAGTTTGGCCATATCCACAGCACGCTCACTTATCATCGTGTGATCCCAAGTTGGATGCTTGTTACAAAAATCTTTTATCCAGGTATAGTTGGATTTTTTATAAGTTTCTTGTTTTTTCGTATAAGTCTCTTGGCCTGCATCAGAATTTAACTGTTGCTCTAATAGAATAAGATTTCCGATTCCGAGCGAATATTCACCATCAGACTCCGGAACAAGATGTTCAACACTTCCATCATCCTCGAAAATCTCTTTTCCGGATAAGTAACAATTAAGTTTATTTATTGCGTACTTTGTTTTTGTGTTCGAAGGATTGTCTTTTTTTGAATAAGTCAAAGCAATAAACTTTTTGTAGAAATCTTCAAAGGTGGGGAATAATTGATCAAGCGGCTCAACTAACTTAGTTTGTATAATAGTTTGGGCTTCAGCTTTGTTAGTAGCTTTTCGAAGATTGATTGCAAAAGTCGAATAGATTTTTTCCAATCTATTGGCTTTCCCACTAAGTATTGCATTATATGCAAAATGAAAGTTTTCCAAATATAAGACTGTACTCTTTAGCATTTTTAAATCAATGACGTCTCTATCCTTTACATCAAATAGAGCGAGAAGCGCAATACGAACCTGAACAACATTGAAGTAATTATTTAGAGCATTGAGACTCTGCACAAGCCAAAAATATTCTTTTCGATTATTGTAATCTTCCCTTCTTGGATTAACTATTCTCATATAAATTTTTGCGTTAAGAAGCATATCTTCCAAAAAATTTCTGTAACAAAGTTCAGTTTTAGCAATAGTGGAATTAAATGCATCATAAAGTTTATTTGAATAAGTTTTTTTGTGCTTTGATATCCAAAAATGGCGATAAAATGTTGCGAGCCCCACAGTTTCATTGCCAGTATTCAGTGTTTTTTTTATCTGCTTCCAACTTTCTTCAGCATAATCCGCAGGTTCTTCTTTTTTAAGTACTTCAAAGATCTTGTTTTTGATTAGATCAATATCAGCGAGCCGCTTTCCTTTAGCGTTTAATATCTCAAATATCCGATTAGCTTGATCACGATCCGTAGTAGAAATTGATACAAATGTTGAATTTAGAACTTGGTCTCTTAATGCTTTCAATATGTCAATTTCTGACAAAGATTTGACTTCTTCACTGCCGTGCTTGCGTTTTAAAAGCGCTTTTAATTTATCATCTTTGAGTTGAGATACAAAGTAATCATATGTCTCTTTAATACAAGTTTCTTCTTCACTATCGGCCTCTTGACGGATCTTCTTTTCTTTATCTTGAATGAAGTACGCAAAAAATGGATAACTTGTTTTACTTTTTAAAATGCGAACTTCCTTACCATCATCATCCTCCGTCATAATATAGGTGAAAATTTGTCGGCTTAATGTAGTTTCTCCCAATTCAACAAAGCGATCTGACAAAGCGGAAAACAAAATAGTAATGGTAGTTAAACGTTGTTGTCCGTCAACAACTTGAATTTCTTGATCTGTGCCTTCTGTGAAGTTACCGATAAAGAGCATGGTTCCAAGAAAATATTGACTTGCAGAAATTTTTCCATTACTAATAGCAAGGTTGCCCATCATATCTTCAAAAAACTCTTGGTAGTTCTTTTTGTCCCAAGAGTACTCTCGTTGAAAACGGGGAATTAGAAATTGCCTTTTTGAACCAAGGAGATCTCTTATTGTTTTATCATACGGTTTAATATTCATGACGATTCTCCTTTATTTTTAGACTATATGCCCAATGTCCGTTTTCATGACACTTGACAAGTTTACTTTCTTCTGCCAGACCTGCAAGAATCCGGTTCGCTGTAGCCGCTGATACACCACACAGAGCCCGCACATCTGCATTCATGATATACGGATGTGTTTCCAGATACTTCTCAATCTGCTTCCACCTCATCGTTGCCTTATCTATCGTTCCATCGCTCATTTCATCACTCGCGCCAATTGCATCAATGAGCGATGCTTTGATGGCTGAGAGCATGAATTCGATAAAAACAGTAGACTCTCCGGCGTCATTGGAGGCATTGATGGCCTCGTAATACTCCTGCTGGCGGTCGTGGATGATGGATTCCACCGGTAACCACGCAAAGGCCGGGTTCCATTTGGAGAGCAGCAGCGTATGCCACAGGCGGCCAACGCGCCCGTTTCCGTCGGCAAAGGGGTGGATCAGCTCAAACTCATAATGGAACACGCAGCTGCGGATCAGCATATGCACATCGCTGTTTTTGACCCAGTCCAGCAGCTCCATGACCAAATCCGGGACATACTGCGGCAAAGAGCCAAAATGCAGGACATGCCCTTCCGGGTCTACAACGCCGACGGGCTTGGATCGGAACACCCCGGACTCATCCACCAGACCCCGGGTCATGATGCCGTGAGCGGTCAGTAGGTCATCCGCAGAGTAGGGATCAAGCTCGTCCAATCGCTCATAAATCTCATAAGCATTCTTAACCTCTGCAATATCCTTGGGCGGAGCCAAAACCTTCTTGCCATTAAGAACGGCGGTAACCTGCTCCAGAGTCAGCGTGTTCTGCTCAATGGCTAAGGAGCCATAAATTGTCCGAATGCGATTGGTGCGCCGCAGATGGGGATTAGCTGAAAGCTGATTGGTAGAAACCAGCCGTCCAACCAACTCCGCAATTTCTGCGACATGGTCGATCATCGTATTTGTTATTTCAAATGGAGGTTTCTTGTTCCGCATCCTAACACCTCATGAAAAACTCGTTTATGCTATTATATCAAACATCGCTCATTTCATCAATCACAATTAACTTGTGAATTTACATTAGCCACACTTAACCGAGCCGACCAGAGACTGCTTGCAATACTCGGATTTTGATCTAATCTTGAATATGCTACAAGAGGGAATGTCAAGAAGCATTCCCTCTTGTTCTATATAAATCTATTTACTGGAGGTGAAACCCGTGGCCGCATTGCCCTTGCCATACTATTACGGTTATGAGGCCGAACAGTTTTCTTTCTACCGTATACCAAAGCGACTTTTTGAAGATGACCGCTTCCGGGGCGTGTCAACCGACGCGAAGCTGCTTTATGGTTTGCTGCTTGACCGCATGGCCTTATCCGTGAAGAATGGCTGGCTGGACAAGCAAGGCCGCGTGTTCATCTATTACCCCGCTGATGAAATCATGACGGTATTACATTGCCGAAGTGAAAAAGCGGCAAAGCTGATGGCGGAGCTGGACTGTAAGAAAGGCATCGGTCTGATTGAGCGCGTCAATCACGGTCAAGGCCGTCCCACGATGATCTATGTCAAGAACTTCGCAGCCCTACCACCGCCTTAGAAACACTGAGCTTTTTTGTGACAGGATCAGTCTGCCTATTTTCAGAACTTCGATTATCGAATTTCAAGACCTTTGATTATCGAAGTCCTTGACTTTCGGAAATCGAAAAGGAATAAGACTGAGTATAACAAGACTGAGAGAGTAAGAAAGAATACTCTCCGAGAAAAGAATAATTGCTGTGTAAAACTTGGAGCCGGGAGGCTCCTTTTTTTGTTGGAGGTGTTTCTGTGTGAAAACAATCGCCCTTGCAAATCAGAAAGGCGGCGTCGGCAAGACCACCACAGCCGCCAGCCTTGCCATTGGTCTTTCTCGGCAAGGTAAAAAAGTCCTTTTGGTGGACGCAGACGCTCAGGGGAACCTGACCCAGATGCTGGGTTGGCCCCAGCCGGACGAGCTTTCCCCCACCCTGGCCGACCTGATGGGCAAGATCATCACCGACCAGCCGGTCAGCCCCGGAGAGGGCGTTCTGCATCACGAATCCGGCGTTGATCTGCTGCCGGCAAACATCGAGCTTTCTGCGCTGGAGGTCACGCTGGTCAATGCCATGAGCCGTGAAACGGTCATGCGGCAGCTTTTGTCCACCGTGCAGGATCGTTACGACTATGCCCTCATCGACTGTATGCCCTCTCTGGGTATGCTGACGCTGAACGCACTGAGTGCGGCGGACAGCGTGATTATCCCGGTGCAGGCGCATTACCTCCCTGCAAAGGGTCTGGAACAGCTTTTGAGGACCGTCGCCCGTGTGAAACGGCAGCTCAATCCCAAGCTGGAGATTGACGGTATTGTGCTGACGATGGTGGACGGCAGAACCACGCTGGCGAAAGGCATCAGCGAACAGATCCGGCAGGCATACGCCGGTCGGGTCTTTGCCAGTGAAATACCGCGCTCTATCCGCGCCGCCGAGGTTAGTGTGGAAAACAAGAGCATTTACGACCTCGACCGAAACGGCAAAGCGGCGCAAGCCTATGAAAATCTGACCAGGGAGGTGCTGAACATTGGCAGGCAGCCTAAAAAACATCGGTCTGACTTCGCTCGATGACCTGTTCAAAACCGATGAGCAGCGGCAGGCAGACGCGCAGGAGCGGGTGCAGATCGTCCCTGCTGACCAGGTTTTCCCCTATGCGCGACAGCCGTACTCCATTGATCGCCCCACACAAGACCTCGCGCAGCTGATGGACAGCATTGAGCGTGTGGGCATTGCCGAGCCGCTGATTGTCCGTCCCCGCGATGGCGGTGGCTATGAGATCATCGCAGGCCACCGGCGCGACTACTGTGCAAAAACCATCGGGCTTGAAACCCGCCCGGTCATCGTCCGGGAGTACAGCGACGAGGATGCTGACATTCTGGTAGTGGACTACAACATTCACCGCGATGACCTGCTACCCAGCGAGAAAGCCAGGGCTTACAAGCTGCGGCTGGACGCTATGAAGCGGCAAGGTGAGCGAACAGATTTGACTTCTGGCCAAATCGGCCAGAAGTTGCAAGGACGAGTTTCTGTCGATATTTTGGCGGAGCAAGTAGACGAAAGCCGCAAACAAATCCAGCGTTATATTCGCCTGAACAGCCTTATCCCATCTTTGCTTGACCGGGTAGATAGCGGCACTCTGAAATTTGTTCCTGCGGCAGAGTCCATCTCATACCTGTCCGAAAAAGAGCAAATCTATCTGGCGATGGTCATGGAACGCGATGAGGTATCCCCTTCCATGGATCAGGCCAAACGGTTAAAACAGCTCAGTGCCGAGGGCAAGCTGGCGGAGAACATCATCGACCTCATCATGCGGGAGGAAAAGCCGCTGGAGCGAAAAGTCACGCTGCGGAATGACAAGCTGGAGCGGTTTTTCCCCAAGAGCTACACGCCGAAGCAGATGGAGGATGTCATTCTGAAGCTGTTGGAAGGCTGGCAGCGCAAGCGCCAGCAAGAGCAGGCGCGATAGGAGGTGCAGAAAATGCGAAGGAATGAATTGCCCGATACCTGCCTTTCCGTCCTGGCATCAACAGGACAGCTCATTATCATCAAAAAAGGCGAGCATGGCTATTATCCGACCGATTGGGACACTGGAAACCGGGCAGAGAACCGGGAAATTGCTGATACCCACAACAAGCGGCGTGGCATTTCGGATATTCAGGAGACAGCCATGATCGCAGGCTCCATGTTCGGCTGGACCTTGCCGGGAGCCTCACCGCAATGGTATCTGGACAACGCAAAGTATGTGAACTCCAATACCGCAAAGGGACATATCAAAGATCCTGTTCTGAGTGTGTATTATCCGTTCAACGATTTCCTGCTGCGCTATGAAATCATGGGGAAACAGCGGCTTTATCTGCCAATGTCCGCTCTGCCGAAAGAGCTGATGGGTGCCGATGCTCAATTTGTCATGCAGCCCGACTTGGTGTTTGGAATGCCGGTCATGCCGGTGACGGCCACCTTTGGCGGTAACGGAAGCTGTACGATTCAGTTGGAGCACGGCAGCTACACCACCGAGAAAGAAATCAACGCAGAATATCAGATCACGGCGCGTGTTTGCGTCGGCAATGCGGAGTTTGTCATAGCTGAACACCCCACGGCTCCCGACCAGTTTGTAACATGGGAGCGCAACTGTCAGAACGATGGCGACGGCCCACCCAATTACTTCTGGGGACATTATGGATCAGACCGCGCCGCCATCATCGAGGACTTTTGCGAAAGAGCCAGCGGTGAACACCGGCTCCAACACCCTGTCCACGAACAGAAAGCCGGAAAGGAACGGTGAACTATGGGAAAACGCGAAATGGCCGGTGACTATGAAATTTTGCAGTCTGTGCGGCTCGGCGGCAAGGAGGTATTGCTGGGCTACAATCCCAAAGACGGCTGTGCGCCCTATATGACCAGCTATCGGGCGGTGAACTTTTTGGGCGACTACATCTACCCGGAAGCGATAGCCGGTACTGATTATCTTGAAATCATGCGGGCGTTCCTGAATCGGGTGCAGGAACAGGCCAAGGTGGTAGCGCAATTCCGTGAAAAGCGGAATGTGCCGATTGAAACGCTTGGCAGAGAGCATTGCCGTGAACGGGGAGAAAAGGAGAGCTTGGAAGGCGAGCTGATTATCCTACGCCCCACAAGCCTTGCACCGGAATACCGTACCGCAGACTGTCAGCTTGGCTTTGCCACGGGTGGCTTCGGGTGTTCTCCGGGCGCTGGTGGGCGCGCTGTCTACTTTGAGGAACTGTATTCCGGTGAACGGTGCCGGTGGGAAATCGGGGATGTGCTTGGCATTGCCGATCCGGACACGCTGCCGGATTGGGCAAAGGAAAAGCTGAGTGAGCGGGAAGCCCAGCACAGCAAGCCGAAAAAGCAGGAACGAGGTGAAGCCCGATGAAATACATTCGCCAACTGGCAGCAGATGCGCCGCTGTACGAACAGCAGGACACCTGTGTGATCTGCGGCAGGTATCTGCCGGAGGGCAGCGGCATGGTGTGTCATGACTGCATGGCCGCTGTGGACGAAAAATATGCCGCGTATCAGCGGCGAGGAGGAAAGAAATGAACCAGGAACCTGTTTTAATCAAAGGCGTGGTGGCATTCCCCAATCCGAACGGAAATCGGGAAATTCGCTTTATCGACGCCTTTTATCACGACCTTTTCAAAATTCCCGACCATAGCAATATCGTCATCAGCTATCTGGACGGAGGCAAGCGGTGCGTCCCCTGTGAGTACATCGACGATACCCATGTGGATATTGACGGCACGGCCTTTCATATCTGCCAGTTTGCCGAGCTGATGATGCGCAACGGCGCGACCTATGAACCGGAGCATCCCCCGGCAGAGCCGACCTACGGCACCTATGAAATCTATCAAATCAAGGATGTGGGCCGGGTGGACTACTGCTTTATGGGATATGAACGGGCTAAGAAGCAGTTTGACCCCAACGATTACCGGCGCGAGTATGCGTATATGCTGCCGAAGGACATGACCCTTGAGGAAGTTTTCAGCCGCCACAATGCGGACACCCGTCCCTTCAGTATGCGGATGCGCTCCATGTCTGTCAGCGATGTGCTGGTCGTCAACCGGGGCGGCAAGAAAACCGCATACTATGTGGATGATTTCGGCTTTCAGGAAGTCAAGCAGTTTTTCAAGCAGAAAGCGCCGCAAAAGAATACCCGGCCCATAGCCAAGAAACGGACAGAGCCGGAGCGTTAGGAGGTGTTCCCTTGCCCACAAAATTTCAGCTTATCACCGAGCTGTATGACCATACGCTGAAAAGTGTTACCGCCAGCTATCAAAGCTGGACAGGCTTTCTCCGTGCCGCCTGTTACAACTACAAATGCCCCTTTGACGAGCAGATCCTGATCTATGCCCAGCGCCCGGATGCTACGGCGGTGCTTGAAATGAACCGCTGGAACCGGCAGTTTGGCCGCTGGGTAAACCGTGGAGCCAAGAGCATCGCTGTGTTTGGGGATGACGGGCAGAATGTCCTGAAGCTCTACTTCGATGTGTCGGACACCCATGAATCCCGCTTTTCCCGTCCGCTGCCCATCTGGAAAATGGACGCGGCCTTTGAACCGGCAGTCATAGAAACGCTGGAAAATACCTTTGGCGACCTTGCCGAGAAAGGAACACTGGCAGAGGCGGTGCGCTCCGCCAGCCACAATGCCGTGGTGGACAACTTCCCGGACTACCTCCAGGATTTACAGAACTGCCGGGAGGACAGCTTGCTGGAGGAACTGGACGATCTCAACCTTGAGGTGTTCTACCGGGATGCGCTGGAGGTCAGCGTGGCCTATATGCTGCTGACCCGCCTGGGGCTGGAGGCGGACGAGTATTTTGACCCGGACGAATTTGCCCATGTGTATGATTTCAATACGCCGCCCACCATCAATGCCCTGGGCATTGCCACCAGCGATATTGCGGAGATGGGTCTGCGTGAGATCAGCCGAACCGTCATGCAGGCGCAGCGGGAACAGTTTTTTGCAAAGGACGACCAAAACCGCTATGATGCAAATACAGAAAGACAAATTGACACCGAAAGGAGCGAGAATCATGGAAGTCACATACCGGATGCAGGACGGCTTTCTTCTGCCGAACCTGCTGATGCCGCAGGAGCGGTCAGTCCATCTGGGCAAATACGCGGAGCTGCGGCGGCAGTACCTGATGAAGCACCGGCGCGTACTCTACACAAATCTGAAAACGAGCTGCCGCCTGACGGAGCATCTGGCGGAGATCGAGCAGTCGGCGCAGAAGATGGTGGAACAGACCGTGGCGCAGATGGCCAGAACCGAGGGCGTGACGGAGGAACTGAAGGCGACCGACCCGCTGCGCTGGACGGGCCTGATGAACAACTTCAGGCACTCAGCGGAGGAAATGGTGCTGAACGATCTGATCTACGACTGACAACGGAAGAACCCAGCGAGGCAGGAAGTGATGAAAACGCGCTTCCTGCCTTTTTGGATACCCACCTCATCGAAGCCATTCTGCTGGATGACGGCGGGCGGAAGCATAAGCGGCAGGACATCTTCAACTACTTTCAGGCTCATCCAAACCTTGCGGAGCGCACGGAGTTTCTGAAAAACAGCTACAACGATATATGGGTGGAAGTCCTTGCCGGTACGGATAAAGTCCGGGTGGGCTACCACGCCGAACAGGACGGACTTCTGATGTGGGAGGGCAGTTGCCTCTCCCGCACATCGGAGTCCGTTTTTTCATGGGCCGTGGTCACAGAGATGACCGAGGGCCTGATCGAGCGCGGCGAGTATAAGATCAAGCTGGGACTGCAAAATGCCCCGGTAATGGCGGAGCAGCTTGCCCTGTTCGACATGGGCGGCGACGCCCCTGTGTACGAAGCCCCGGAGGGAGACCTGTCCGGCCCGCTGTTCCCGGCGAGGGAAGTCCCGCAGGCGGTCATTGACCAGGCCCTATATACGGCGGGCAACAGCTATAACAGTGCCTACCGGGTGGCGGTGTTCTATATGCGCGAGCGCCCGGAGGCGGACTGCATTGCGTTTCTGCGCCGGGAATTCGGCACAGAGAACGGGCGCGGAATTGAGTATGAGGGCCGCAAATATGCTGTCTGGTTCATGGAGGACGGTATTCATCTGGCACAGGGCGATAGTATCCGCACCGGATACAGCCCTACCGTGGTGACCTGGGAACGGGCGTCTGCCCGGATACTGGAGCTGCTGGAAGCAGGCACCTACCTGTCTGAGGCAGAGCTGGAGCAGGCACCGGACAAGGTGCTATCTGAAATGGCAGACGCGCTCCTGATGACTGCCCGGGAGTTGAACGAGGAAGGACGGGCAAAGGGCCTCTTTTCTCAGACGCTGGCTATTCATGACCAGCCGAAGGGCTACCCGGAGCTGGACGCGGATATGGTAGCCTTTGCAAAAAGGGACGGCGGACTTACCGCTTTGGCGGAGGAATACCACGCCTTTTTGAATGCCTATGCTCAGGATGACAGCATCACGCGCTTCCGCCTGTCACCGTACAACACCCACCGGATCGGCGTTGTGCTGGATGGCCTTTCCTACCCGGAACGCAGCTTCACCGCCCAGCCGGATTTCCTGCGCCAGTGCAAAATGTTCATCACCCAGGACGAGATCGACCGCTTTTTTCTGAGCGGAAGTGTTGAGGAGCGGTTATCTGTCTATTCCCACTTCTGCTATCCTCATACGCCGGATGAGAGCCAGAAATTCATCAAGAGCCAGTTTGGTGAGTACAGCGGCGGAGGGTATGACGGGTATGACTACACGAAAACCCACAAGGGCCTGACCTATCAGCGGGATTATGCCCGCAAGCGCTATGCCGAGGTCAAGCTGACCATTCCCAATGTGGTAAAGACCTATGAACGCCTGATCGCTCAGAAGCGATTCCCCGGCGAGGACGCTATCGCGCAGATCCCACAGTATGAGCTGCACCGACTGGCGCGGACTGTCTACAACGGGTTTTACAATGCACCGGAAGATGTGCCGCGCCCGTATCCCAAGGGTGCAGACTTTTACGCGGCAGTACCCGCCATTGAAGCACAACTCCCGGATCAAGCCATGGCTTCAGAGATGCTGGAGGCGCTGACCTACCGGCTGGACGGAATGACAGAGGGCGAGCGCTATTTTAATTCTGTACGCGATGCAAAAGAGCAGCTTTTCGCATATGTGGATGGCACCTTCAGCCTGTTCAACCACAAGCATGACGCACCGCAGCAGGATAGTGCATTGAAACAGGAGAAAGTCCCGGAAGTCCGTTCAGACGGAACTACTGCATCTGAACCACCGGAAACAGCACAGTACACATCAGAAACAGTAGAATACTATTCTGCTGAGGAAACCAAGCTGCCATTTGATGTTGAGGTGCAGGTACTGCGAACCAAGGAACCAGAGCCACCGTTGGATAGAGGTTCTGCCCTTACTCCGCCGAGAAAGAAAACACACACCGCTCTGGCACACCCGCTGGACGCTTCCGGCAGCAATTACTGCATCACCGATGACCATATCGGAGAGGGCGCGCCGCTGGAGCGGTTTCAGCGCAACTTGAATGCCATCCGCCTGCTGAAAACCGTGGAAGCGGAGAACCGCGCCGCCACGGCAGAGGAACAAGCGATGCTGGCGCAGTATGTGGGCTGGGGCGGTCTGGCTGATTTCTTCAACGAAAAAAACGCCCGGTACAGTGAGCTGAAGGAACTGCTGACCGACGCTGAGTACGCCGCTGCCCGCGAGTCTACTCTGACGGCGTTCTATACGCCGCCCGTGGTCATCCGCAGTATCTATCAGGCTCTTTCTCAGATGGGCTTTTCACAAGGCAATATCCTGGAGCCGTCCTGCGGCGTGGGCAATTTCCTCGGTATGCTGCCGGAGAGCATGACGGACAGCAAGCTCTACGGCGTGGAGCTGGATGACCTCTCCGGCCGCATGGCCCGCCAGCTCTACCAGCGCAGCAGCATTGCGGTGCAGGGGTATGAGAAAATCGCTTTTCCGGACAATTTCTTTGATGTGGCCGTTGGCAATGTGCCTTTCGGCCAATTCAAGGTGGCAGACAAACGGTATGACTGGCTGAACCTGTCCATCCATGAGTATTTCATCGCAAAGACGCTGGATAAAGTCCGGCCCGGCGGCGTCATCGCCTTTGTGACCTCCAGCTTCACCATGGACAAGCGCACCGCCAATGTGCGGAAGTACATCGCACAGCGGGCAGAGCTGCTGGGAGCCATTCGCCTGCCCAACAATGCGTTCAAGGCTGCGGCAGGAACGGAAGTCGTTTCAGATATTCTGTTCCTCCAAAAGCGCGACCGCATGGTGGATATAGAGCCTGAGTGGGTGCATCTTGCCACCAATGACGACGGCATCCAGATGAACAGCTACTTCGTTGATAATCCGGACATGGTGCTGGGCGAGATGAAGATGGTGTCCGGCCCGTATGGCCCGGAGCCGACCTGCACGCCCTTCCCGGATCAGCCGCTGGAGAGCCTTCTTTCCAACGCCATCCAGAACATCCATGGCGAGATCACGGCCTATGACCGGGAGGAAGAACTGGAGGGCGAAGACCGTTCCATCGAAGCCGACCCCACCGTTCGCAATTTCTCCTACACGCTGGTGGACGGCAAGATCTACTACCGGGAAAACAGCCGCATGAACCCGGTGGAGGTGTCCAAGACCGCCGAGAGCCGCATCAAGGGCATGATCGAGCTGCGGGACTGTGTGCGGATGCTGCTGGAGTATCAGACTGAGGAATATCCCGAAGAAGAAATCAAAGGTCAGCAGGCCAAGCTGAATACCCTGTACGACGCCTTTACCCGAAAATATGGCCTCATCAATTCCCGTGGCAATGCCATTGCCTTCGACCAGGACAGCTCCTACTTCCTGCTCTGTTCTCTGGAAGTGCTGGATGAGGATAAGAACCTGAAACGCAAGGCAGACCTGTTCACCAAGCGCACCATTCGCAGCCACAAGCCTGCCGAGAAGGTGGATACCGCCGTGGAGGCGCTGGCCCTGTCCATTGGAGAGAAAGCCCATGTGGATATGGCCTACATGAGCCAGCTCACCGGCAAGGAGGAGGAGACCCTGTTTTCTGAGCTGAAGGGCATTGTATTCCTGAACCCGGACTATGTGGAGGGCGTCAATGAAAAGTACCTCCCCGCAGATGAATACCTTTCCGGCAATGTAAGAAAAAAGCTGGCGGAAGCCCAGGCAAAGGCGACACAGGACCCGCAGTTTCAGGTCAATGCAGATGCGCTGGCAAAGGTGCAGCCGGTGGACCTCACCGCCAGTGAAATTTCCGTCCGGCTGGGTGCCACATGGCTGAACCCGAAGTATATCCGGCAATTCATGTTTGAAACACTGGGTACGCCCCGGAGTGCCCAGTGGAACATCAAAGTCCACTACTCCAAGATCAGCGGCGAGTGGCGCATTGAGGGCAAGAGCAAAGACCGGGGCAATGTGAAGGCTCTCACCACCTACGGCACCAAGCGGGTCAACGCCTATGAGATCATCGAGGACAGCCTGAACCTGAAGGATGTCCGCGTTTTTGATTATCAGTATGACCCAGATGGGCGGAGGGTCGCCGTCCTCAACAAAAAGGAAACGGCCATCGCCCAGAGCAAGCAGGAGCTACTCAAGGAAGCCTTTACGGAGTGGATCTGGAAAGACCCGGAGCGCCGGGAAACCATCTGCAAAGCCTATAACATCCTGTTCAACTCAAACCGCCCCCGTGAGTATGACGGCAGTCACATCAATTTCTCCGGCATGAACCCGGAGATCACCCTGCGGAAGCATCAGGTGAACGCCATCGCTCATATCCTCTACGGCGGGAACACCCTGCTGGCCCATGTGGTGGGCGCAGGCAAGACCTTTGAAATGGTGGCCGCAGCCATGGAGAGTAAGCGGCTGGGCCTTTGCCAGAAATCCCTGTTCGTTGTCCCCAACCATCTGACGGAGCAGTGGGCCAGCGAGTTTTTGCAGCTCTATCCTGCCGCCAATATCCTCGTTGCCACCAAGAAGGACTTTGAAACCAAGAACCGCAAGAAATTCTGCGGCAGGATCGCCACCGGAGACTACGATGCGGTCATCATCGGTCATTCGCAGTTTGAGAAGATCCCTATGAGCGTGGAGCGCCAACGGGCCATTCTGGAGCAGCAGATGGAGGAGATCATGTGGGGCATCCAGGAGGCCAAGGCGGATAAGGCGGAGAACTTTACCATCAAGCAGATGGAAAAGACCCGGAAGGGCTTGCAGATGAAGCTGGACAAGCTCAACGACCAGAGCCGGAAAGACGATGTTGTCACCTTTGAGGAGCTGGGCGTTGACCGCATTTTCATTGACGAGAGCCATTACTACAAGAACTTGTTCTTATACACCAAAATGCGCAATGTGGGCGGCATCGCCCAGACGGAAGCACAGAAAAGCTCAGACCTCTTTATGAAATGCCGCTACCTCGATGAGATCACCGGGGGACGCGGCATTGTGTTTGCCACCGGCACCCCCATCAGCAACTCCATGGTGGAGCTATACACCATCCAACGGTATTTGCAGATGAACGCCTTGCAGGAACAGGGCTTGCAGCACTTCGACTCCTGGGCGGCCAACTACGGTGAGACAGTCACCGCCATCGAGCTGTCCCCGGAGGGAACCGGTTACCGGGCCAAGACCCGCTTTGCCAAGTTTTACAATCTGCCGGAGCTGATGAGCGTATTCAAAAATGTGGCGGACATCCAGACGGCAGATATGCTGAAGCTGCCGGTGCCGGAGGCCCACTACCACAACATTGCGCTGAAGCCATCGGAATATCAGAAAGAAATGGTGGCGTCGCTGGCAGAGCGGGCTGAGAAAGTCCGCAACCGCGAGGTGGACAGCAGCGTGGACAATATGCTGCTCATCACCAACGATGGCCGCAAGCTGGCGCTGGACCAGCGGCTCATCAACCCCATGCTGCCCAGCGATCCCAACAGCAAAGCGGCTAAGTGTGCGGAGAATGTTTTTGAGATCTGGCAGCGCACCGCAGACCAGCGTTCCACCCAGATGATCTTCTGTGATCTGTCCACGCCCAAGGGCGACGGCAGTTTCAGCGTCTACGATGACATTCGCGCCAAGCTGCTGGAGCTGGGCGTTCCTGAAAACGAGATCGCCTATATCCATAACGCCAAGAGCGAGGCGCAGAAAAAAGACCTGTTCGGCAAGGTGCGGAGCGGTCAGGTGCGTATCCTGCTGGGCAGTACCCAGCGCATGGGCGCCGGCACCAACTGTCAGCAGAAGCTCATTGCCCTGCACCACCTTGACTGCCCGTGGCGTCCGTCCGACCTTCAGCAGCGGGAGGGGCGCATTATCCGGCAGGGCAATGAAAACCCGGAGGTGGATATTTACAGCTATGTCACGGAAGGCACCTTCGACGCCTACCTTTACCAGCTTGTGGAGAGCAAGCAGAAGTTTATCAGCCAAATCATGACCAGCAAATCGCCTGTTCGCTCTGCCGAAGATGTGGATGAGCAGGCGCTTTCTTATGCCGAGATCAAGGCGCTGGCCAGCGGCAACCCTATGATCAAGGAAAAGATGGATCTTGACATTGAGGTGTCCAAGCTGAAGCTGCTGAAAGCCAACCACCTTTCTCAGAAATACGCGCTGGAGGACGCCATCAGCAAGGGCTTTCCGAAACAAATCGCGGAAACGCAGGCACGGATCGCCGGTTATGGCGCGGATATTGCTGCCGTCAAGGAAAATACCCATCCTAATGGGGACGGCTTCTCCCCGCTTACGCTGGCGGGCGTCACCTACGCCGACAAAAAGGAGGCTGGCGCGGCGCTGCTGACCATGTGCCAAACGATGCTCTCCCCGGAGGCGACACAGGTCGGCAGTTATCGCGGCCTGACGTTGGAGCTGGCCTTTGATACCTTCGCGCGGGAATACCGCCTGACCATGATCGGGCAGCTCCGCCACACGGTCACGCTGGGAACCGATGTGTTCGGCAATTTGCAGCGCATGGACAATGCGCTGGAGGGACTGCCTATTAAGGAGCAAACCTGCCGGGAGCAGCTTTCCAACCTGCAAACGCAGTTGGAAACCGCAAAGGCAGAGGTACAAAAGCCGTTTCCCCGCGAGACGGAGCTGAACACCAAAACGGCACGGCTGGAGGAATTGAACACCCTGCTGAATTTAGACCACAAGGAGCCGGAGATCGTAGACACCGAGCCGGACGAGGACCAAAGGTCGCCGGAGCGCCGCAGACCGCAGTTGGAGCGGTAAAACCAATAGAAAATGGAGGAAATTATGGGTTATCAGGAAAGCTGGCTCTACATCGAGCCGCAGCGCAAATTTGAGAAGTTGATCCGCGCTTATGAAAAGGCGGAGCAGTCCGGCTACTATGAGGTAGCCGGGGCGGAACCCTGTTCCGTCATTGTTTTGAAACAGCCCTTTGGGGATATTCCTGCCGGGAAGAAGCTGCTTTGGGTGTGCGGCGACCGCGGCTTTCACTGTGCCGCAGGGGTATTTGGCGGGGAGCTGAAATGCTCAGGCAGACTCCGCGTGATCCCGGTGGAGGAGGTGCTGGACGGCACCGATGATCCCCGTATGGAGGGGCTGGACTTTGACAGTCCGGCCCCCAGCGAAAACGCCTATATGAAACGATACAGCGTTGCCAATTACGCCCACCGGATGCGGGCGGGATTGGCACGATAGAAAAGGACTGCACATGAACAAGAAAATTACAGAAAATGACCTATACGCAAAATTGAGGAAAGAACGTGAAGAACTCTACAAGATCATTGGTAAAGAAGAAATTACCGATCAGAAAGTCCGTATTGATAAATACGCGCATCTATATGTTCTGCAAGACGAGATGACAGAGTACCTGAGAGCACGGAGACTGAGCCAAGCAGAAATCGAAAAGCTGTATGCAGTTGAAAATTTCTATGAGTATATCCAGAACTATTTGCTTCATCACAAGGATGTTTTTAACTACCCATATCAAAAATGTGCTGATTCTATTCTTTATCCAGAGGACTGAGAAAAGATCGCTGGAAGGTGAGTGCCATGCCCTACCTATCTAAGGAACAGATCGCTGCCGCCCGCGAGATGGATTTGATGACCTACCTGCGGCGGTTTGAGCCGGAGGAGCTGGTCCATGTCGGCGGAGATACCTATGCCACCCGCACACATGATTCGCTGAAAATTTCCAACGGAAAATGGTGCTGGTGGTCACGGGGTATCGGCGGCACAACCGCGCTGGACTATCTGACAATGGTGGAGGGGGTTTCCTTTTTAGACGCCGTGCAGCGTATTCTCGGAGAATTGCCCCATGTGCCGCCCAAATCAGAGCCAACCGCACCGCTCCCGAAAACTGAATTTGCCCTCCCACCCAAACACGCCGACAACCGGCGTGTCTTTGCATATCTTCGGAGCCGCGGCATTGATGCGGAAATTATCAACCACTGCATCAAGCACGGGCAGCTTTACGAGGACGCCGTACATCATAACTGCGTATTTGTGGGCTACGAACATGACAAGCCCACCTACGGCGCGCTGCGGGGGACGCTCTCAGAAGCCACCTTCGCCGGTGAAGTCCCCGGCAGCGATAAGCGGTTTTCCTTTGCCGTTCCCCTTTGCGCCGGTGGCAAAACCCTCTGCGTGTTTGAATCCGCCATTGACGCGCTTTCTTACCTGACGCTGCTAAAGCTGCGGGGGCAGGAATGGCGCGCCGCCAATGCGCTGTCCCTCTCCGGCATCTATCAGCCTCGGAAGGATGGCTCGATCCGATTCCCCGCGGCGCTGGAGCAATACCTGAAGGACAACCCCGGCGTGGAGCGGATCGTGCTGTGTCTGGATAATGACAGGCCGGGGCGGGCGGCGTCGGCGGCCATTCAAAAGTGCCTTCCCCAATATGAGGTCATCGACAACCCACCCCGCCGCGGAAAGGACTACAACGACCAGCTCCAGCTTGTGAAAGGGATCAGCGGCAGGGTAAAGACCCGTGGCGGTGACGCACGCTGATTTTCTTTTTCGGCTGGGTTAGGACTGCAAGCGGCCTGCGGCTGCTTTGCAGTCGCAAGCATAGCATTTGGCTATCCAAATGCGCTTGTTAGGGGAGCAAGTCCCCTAAGACCCCATCCTATTTCAAGGAGGAATCTATTATCAGAAAACGATCTATCTCTATTCTTCTCCGTTTGAACGAAACGGAACACCGGCATCTGAAGGAGCAGGTGGCAATTTCCGGTTTCCCCATGGAGGTTTATCTTCGCACATTGATCGCCGGTGAAAAAATGCGGCCAAGGCCACCCAACGAATACGCTGAAATACGCCGTCAACTCGCCGCCATCGGCAATAACATCAATCAGATCGCCCGCACAGTCAATGCCCGCGGCTTTGCCAGCGGTGAGGACATCGCCGCAATCACGGCGGCGCAGGAAACGATCTGGAACATCGCGGAGCGGCTGTGACATGGCATACACCAAGGTATTCGCCATCCGCGCAAGGCTGGACGACCGCGTGAAGTACGCCGTCAATGGGGAAAAGACCGAGCTGGACGAGCGGATCGTCTACACCGCTGACCCGGAGAAAACCGATACCGTGCGCTTTGTGACCACGCTGAACTGCCGGTCTGCCGAAACCGCCTTTGCTGCCATGCAGAAAACGAAAAAGAAATACAAAAAGATGGGCGGCGTTCTCGGCTACCACTTCATCCAATCCTTTGCACCCGGCGAGGTGACGCCGGAGCAGGCCCATGAGATCGGGTGCGAGTTTGCGCGGCGATTATTCGGTGAGGATTTTGAAGCCGTCATCGGGACCCATTTAGACAAGGCCCACCCGCATAATCACATCGTGGTCAATTCTGTCTCCCGCACGGACGGCCACAAGTATCACTCCAGCCCGGAGAGCTACTACAACGATGTGCGCGGTACCTCAGACGCACTGTGCCGGGAGAATGACCTATCCGTCATTGCCCCGCAGGGCAAGGGCAAGCATTACGCCGAGTGGAAGGCGGAGCAGGGCGGCAAGCCCACCGTGCGCGGCATCATCCGCGCCGACATTGACACGATCATTGGGCAAGCCTACACCTACGATTCCTTTCTCATGCTCCTGCGACGAAACGGCTACGAGGTGCGGCGCAACCCCAATCGGAAATACACAACGGTTAAGCCACCCGGCGCAAAGCGGGCGATCCGTCTGGACAGTTTGGGCAAGGGCTACACCGAAGCGGATATTCTGCTGCGGCTCTCCCGCCAACGGCACGGCGGCATGACCCCGCCGACCGTCACCCATGCCGTCAAGCGTTACCGAATAAAGGGCAAGCTGGCCACCGTCCGAAAAAAGAAAATCATCGGCTTTCACGCCCTATATCTCCGCTACCTCTACCTGCTGCGGGGAAACAGGCGGAAAAAGCTACCGCCCAAGCTGCCCTTCTCCGTCAAGCGGGAGGTCATTCATTTGGAGCGGTATGAGCAGCAATTCAAATACCTTTTATCAAGCAAAATCACCACGGCAGCAGAGCTGGAGCAGCGTATCCGTGTGCTGGAGTGGGACATTCGCTTGTTGGAGGAGCAGAGAAAACCACTTTATCAGGAAAGGAGGAACACCAGCGATGAAGAAGCACAGGCCAAGTACAGCACGGAGATCCAACAGCAGACTGCCACCCTGCGTGAAAAGCGCGGGGAGCTGCGTCTGTGCCGCAGGATACAATCGGACATTCCGAGGGTATCCCAACAGTGCCAGCAGGCGCAGGCTGAACGGCAGGAAAATCTAAAGAAGAAGGAGGAGGAACATGAGCATGAGTACCAACGGTGAAACCGCTGACCTGATGGTGCGCGAGGGTATCCAGATCACCGAGAGTGCCCTTAAGCTGGCAGGGCTGGGGGCGAAAAATCTTGCCGCCTTGCTGATTGCCCTTGCCAACGACAATCAGAAGCTTGCCGGTAAGACCAACCTCAAGCGCCTGATCCACGATGGTGAGGAGCTGACCATTTTTTCCGTCAAGCAGGAGGACTTGAAGGGCTTTCAGATGGAAGCCAAACGCTATGGCGTCCTGTTTTATCCCATCGTCAATAAGGTGGAAAAGACCGGCACGGTGGAGATCATGGCAAAAGCCAAGGACGCCAAGCAGATCAACCGCATTTTTGAACGCATGGGCTATCCCGCCCCGGTGAAGGAGGATACTGCCGCAAAAAAAAAGAACGCCCGCGCTCCGTCCGAGAACAGCTCAATCAAGCGCGGGACTGGTGCGAGAGCGTCTACGGAACCGGCTGCGGAGAAAGCTGATGCCCGACCCTCTGTCCGCAGCCGCCTGATGGCACTGCAAGCTGCGGCAGAACGGGATGGCACAGCTCCCACCAAGGACACCGTGCGGGAGGCCATTCAAAAGGCTATGCCTACGCGGGAATAATTTGATTTTGAGAAGGAGAAACAATCATGGCAAAGTTAGACGATTTGATCCAGCAGAAGCAGCAGAGGGACGAGGACTGGAAGGCGAAGAAAACAGCGGAGCGCGAGGAATTGGGACAGCTATCCGACGATGCGGTCATGCGCGTCACCAGTGAACCCGACGCCTATCTGCACTATCTGGACACGCAGGCCATCAACCCGCGATACAGCGCGTCCAATGTGATGCTGGCGATGGCGCAGAACCCGGAGATCACCTACATCAACAGCCTGGAGGTGTGGAACCGGCTGGGGCGCAGCGTCAACCGTGACGAGAACGGCATGAAGATTCGCGTGTCGGATACCTACGTGAAGGACGGAAGGGAGTATCACGGCTATAAGATCGGGCATGTGTTCGATATTTCCCAGACCCACGGCAAGGCCGGTGTTCCGGCGCTGAGCCTGAAAGACAATACACCGGAAATGGACGCCGCCCTGCGCCGATTGCTGGACAGCTCCCCCGTTCCCGTGGTCACCAGCAGCACCATGTACCAGGATGCCGTTTATGATCCTAAAACGCAGAGCATTACGGTATCCAGCCGCCTAATCGACAGCAAGATCTTTGCGGCGCTCTCCCGTGAGATCGTCCACGCCGGTATCCATGACCACGGACGCTATCCCTACTATACCCGCGAGGACTGCGCCATGGACGCCGAGAGCGTCAGCTATATGCTCTGCCGCAATTTCGGCGTGGAGACCCCGCAGCCCGATGTGAGCCGTGTGGGGCAGGTGTTTGACGGTATGGAGGTGCAGGATCGCCGCGGCGTGGTGGACAGCCTGCAAAAGTATTTCCGCAAGCTGCAAAATGACATTCAGCGTGAGATCTCTCCGCAGGAGCGCAAGCAACCGGAGCAGAATCGGCCCGTTCGCTGAGGAAGGAGGACGAAGCGTGAAAAAGAAAGTTGCATTTGCTCTCTGCGCGGCGCTGATGCTGTGCAGCATGAGCGTCGCGGTGCTGGCCGCAGAACCCATGACAGAAGCCGATACGGTATCCACGATGATTTCTGCCGCAGATACGCTCCCCAGCATTTCCGCCTATCCTGCCGAGGTCAGAGCCAGCGAGGAAAACGGTGTCTACCGTCTGGAAAAGGTCTACTACCTGACCGCAAAGGACGATCCCGCTACGATCCCCACCGCTGACTTTGAGCGCGAGGGTCGCACCTATACGCTCCTTGATTTGCTGAAAAATGACCAGACAGAAACTGACACGCGGGAACATATCGAAGTGGTCACGCTGGAGAGCAAGACCAAGGACATGGCGGAAATTCTGAAAATGCTGGAGCCGAAGCTGGAGGTCAAGACCGAGGACGGCTATGAGGGTGTCCTGTCCCTTGACCACACCACCATTCAGGTGGAGGCAGCGGGCTATGGGACCAGCAGCCGCACGGTGACGGCGGAGCGCACCTATCCCAACCTCTCAGACGCGGATGTGTCCCTTGTTCCTAAGTCCGTGAACGAAAATGGCCGCACCCTGACGCTTGCCGATGTGAGCTGGCAGGAGGCAGCTGTCGATCCCACGGACGGCTATGACATTCCCATTCGCTATACCGCCGTGGCAAGCTACACCGGCACCGCCACCAGCAAATACGCCACCGGCTACACCGTCACGGCAGACTATAAGGGTGATGTCACCCGCACAAGCTGTGATACGGTGATCTATACCGCTGTCTTTTCCAGCGTCGGTGCTGCGGCATCGGCAAAGAGCGGCGTTGATTTTAACTGGCTGTGGCTGCTGATCCCCGTGGGTGCTGCGGCGCTGGGCGGCTGCGGCTACGCCGGTTACAAAGGCTACAAGCACTACATCAATAAGAAAAGAGGGTACGCCGCATGAAAAAATATCTGACCACGCTGCTGGCCGCCTGCTGCATGCTGGCGGCTTTTTCCATGCCTGCATCGGCATTGGAATATCACTTTGACGGCCCGGACGCAGGACTGTTCGGACGCCCCACCTGTGACGATACCATTTATGTCACTGCGGCTGAATCCGTCAATACGAACCGCAGCAAGGACGCCGCCTACATCCCGCCTGCTTTTGGCTCGCCTACCTCTTATACGCTGAATGCCGGGGAGCTGCTGACACCAAACCTTGTGAGCGGTTCAGTCGCGGGAACGACCAGCGGCACAGGCGGTGTGACCGTCCTGCCGCCTACGACTTCGGGCAGTAGCAGCGGAAATGCCGGCTCCTACACGCCGGTAAAGTACACCGCGGTCACGAAAGACCTCTATTACAGCGGCGGCTACCTCGGTACACTGAAAATCCCCACCCTCGGTCTGTCTGTCAAGGTGTATCAGGGGACGGGCGCGGACGCACTCCGCAAGGGCGCGGGTCATTTTGCCAACACTTCCATTTGGGAGGGGAATGTGGCTATCGCGGGCCACAATCGCGGCGTCAATAACCACTTCGGAAAGATCCACACCCTTGACATTGGGGACACCATCAAGCTGACCACCCAGCTCGGCACACGCAGCTATGAGGTGTACTCCGTCAGTAAAATCGGCGTGGACGATACCAGCGTTCTGAATGACAGCACGGAGAACATCATCACCCTTGTCACCTGCGTGATGAATCAGCCGGATTACCGCTGGTGTGTGCAGGCTCGACAGAAGTAGTATTGATGTAAATAATTCCGACAAGAAAAAAGTTATTCACATTGATGTTAAAAACTTTACTTGACGCAAAGGGGGTGATATAATGGCTGACAAAGGTGGTGACAGAATCATGGAGTTAAAAAACAGATCGCAGTACCTTGATAAGCTCATTTCCGTTCAGGATATGGAGGTCATCAAGGTCGTGACCGGAATCCGGCGCTGCGGCAAATCCAGCCTGCTGAAATTGATGATGGCACATCTGCGGGAACAGGGCGTCATGGAGGAACAGATCCTCTCGATGAACTTTGAGTCCATGCAGTTTGCAGACATGGACAGCAAGCGGCTTTATCAGTATGTGATGGAACGAGTCCCCAAGGGTAAGCGACTCTACCTTTTTTTGGACGAGGTGCAGAAGGTTCGGGACTGGCAGGATGCCGTGAATTCCTTCCGCGTGGATCTGGATTGCGACATTTATGTGACCGGCTCCAACGCCTACCTGCTGTCCTCCGAACTGTCCACGTATCTGTCCGGGCGCTATGTGGAGATCAAGATGCTGCCGCTGTCCTTCCGTGAGTTTTTGGACTTCCACGGCTATTTGCTGGAGGAGTACAAAGCCCCCAACGGCACTATGAAACAGCGCGCCAAGGGAAAAGACGGCGAAGCGTATGAGCTGCGCGACCTGTTTGAAGCCTACGCACAGTTTGGCGGTATGCCGGCGCTGGCCGAGGCGGAGCTGGATCAGGAACGCGCCAATATGCTGCTGGACGGCATTTATTCCGCTGTTGTTGTGCGGGATATTCTGGAGCGCGGCAAACGGAAAGAACAGCGGGCCGTTACCGACGCGCTGCTGCTCCGCAAAATTATCCTGTTTCTGGCTGACAACATCGGCAACAACACCTCGGCTGCGTCCATCGGGCGCACCCTTGTCAGCGAGGGCCTGTTGGACGATGGCAGAAAGACCAAGCCTGCGGTGCAGACTATCTCCGCCTATATCGACGCACTGTTGGAGTCCTATATCTTTTATGAGGTCAAGCGGTTTGACATCAAGGGAAAGGACTATCTGCGGACGCTGGGCAAATACTATATCGTCGATCCCGGCCTCCGCACCTATCTGTTAGGAAACCGGGGCGGCGATGTGGGACACATTCTGGAAAACATCGTTTATTTTGAACTGCTGCGGCGTGGTTATGAGGTGGCCATCGGCAAGGTTGGTGAAAAGGAGATCGACTTCATCGCAACAAAGATGAATGAGAAAAAGTATATCCAAGTCACTGACAACATGAACGCCCTCGAAACCCGCGCACGGGAGCTTGCGCCGCTGCAAGCTGTGCAGGACAATTACGAGAAGATCGTGATTGCCATGGACTGCGACCTTATCAGCGACGTGGACGGTATCAAAATCGTAAAGGCGCTGGACTTCCTGCTCAGCGAAGTGTAACTAAAAATCCGCTCTGAAAAATCAGGGCGGATTTTTTGACACACGGCGGTATCCGCGATACCATGAAGCCATCAAAGGATATGGAGGTACACACCATGAAGCGAGGAAGTTTTGCAGCCGGTTTTCTTACCTGCCTGCTGTTGGCTGGCGTCACTACCACGGCGTATGCTGCCGGGATCATGGCCGAGCGCAGTACCCATCGCGTATTTGTCGATGGACGGGAAGTACAGATGGAAGCCTATGTCATCAACGGCAACAACTATGTGAAGCTGCGGGACATTGGCGAACAGGTCGGTTTCAATGTTTATTGGGACAGCGTTAACGGCTGTGTGCAGGTGGAAAGCGGAAAGCCCTACACCGGAACCGCACCCCAGCAGACTGCCGCAGCACCCACAGACGGTTCCCGGTATGTTCCCAAGGTGGGTGATGTGATCCGCTGCGACGATGGCACGGACTACACTATTAAAGATGTGTCCCGCTGGAACAACAACGCCTTTTCCAGCGCACCGCTGGGAGAACTGCCTGCCGCCACCTGTGACTGGAGCAAGCTGCCCCAACCGGAAATGCCGAGAGCGGAGGCGCGTCACTTCACCAGCGGCGGGCAGGACTACCTATTCCAGCGCAATCTCTACGAAACATGCCGGATGCTCTATACCTTGTATAATGCCATCGGGGGCAACCCGGAAACATGGCAGAACGGCCAGCCGGTGAAATTCCCCAGCGGGAATGACAAGGTGAAGATCAACCTGACCATTCCCGCAGGTGTCACGCCGCAGAGCTTTTGGCCGTGGCGCTCGGAGCAGATCACAGGGCTATTCAATTCCTGCCCGCCGGGGACTTACTCTATGGAGGCATGGAATGTCTACAAAAACGGCGTGTTTCAATACACTGAGTACAGCATCTATGTGAGCTGACAACTTCATATCTCAACGCGCGGGCGGTATGCAAAAGCATACCGCCTTTTCTGTTTCCCAAAATCAATAAAAGGAGAAAATGCACATGAAAAAACGATTGGTTTCCATGCTCCTTGCACTGGTAATGGTGCTGGGGATGCTCCCGGCCACGGCCCTTGCCGCCAGCAGTGAGGAGGAAGCCCTGGGCGAAGTCAATATCTACAACGGAGAACAGAAGCTCTCCTATCTCTCCATCAATGGCCGCATCCGTGAGCTGATCTACACCTATTTTAATTATGTGGACAGCAACGGCAGGACAAAGGAGATCCCCGCGTACTGCGTCAACCCCAACACCAAGGGCGTCCCGCAGACTGTTGGCCCCGGCGAGAGTATCAAATACATCGCCAAGGAAAAGGGCAGCGATCCAAAGGTCATGGGTATCATCGCCAACGGCTATCCTACCCGCGGCTTATCGGAACTGAAGCTGGAGAACAAGTACCACGCCTACTATGCGACCAAGATGGCGCTGTGGTGCTACCTGCTCCCCAACTGGAACATCAACAACCTGAAGGTCAATCCCAATCTCACAGGAAAAGAGCTTCAGCGGGCACAGGCCATCCTTGCCGCAGCCAAGGACATCTATGTGCGCGGCACGGCATGGAACAAGGTCTACTCGCCCCGCGTTACCGCTACCCCTGACCGGGACACCGCCTATGCTGTCACGGTGGACGGACAGCAGTACAAGCAACAGGTGTTTACAATTCACTCTGACACATGGGTGTGCAATTACGCCATCCGCGTAGCCTTCTCCGATCCTGCCTCCGTCCCCGCAGGAGCGCGCATTGTGGATATGGACAACAAGGATATTACCACCATCACCACCTCCGGCACCGGGGATGGCTATGGCGGTAAATTCAAGGTGCTGTACCCTGCCGCTGCGGTGGCGGGCAAGACCGGCAGCGTCCAGCTTTCTTTTACCACCGATGTTTATAAATACGCGGTATTTTATGCCACCTGCGCCGAGGTCAACAAGTACGGCCAGCTCCAGAACTATATGTGCGACACCGACCCTACTGTCACCATGCGCCTGTCCGCGTACAGCAATTTCAGCGATGGGGAAAAGCCCGAAGCGCCTGACACCGGCCTGAAGCTCATCAAGCTGGAAAAGGGTACGGATACCCCTCTCAGCGGCGCTATTTTTGAGGTGGTCGATCCCGACGGAGCCACCGTCGGCACCTTCGCCACCGGCTCGGACGGCACCGTGACCATCCCCCTGACGCTGGCGGGCAACTACACCGTGTATGAACGTGTAGCGCCTTTGGATCACCTACTCAGTGATACGCCCGCACAGAATATCAAGGTGGAATACGGGAAAGTCGCAGAAATCACCTTCTGGAATGAGCCATACGGAACCCTCCGTATTGAAAAGCTGTCCAACACCAGCGCACACCTGCCCGGAGCGATGGTGCAGATCAAGCACATTGAGAGCGGCGTGACCTACACCGCTGAAACCAATTTTGCGGGCTATGCCATTTTTGATGAGATCAAGCCCGGTGCGTATGAAATCCGCGAAATCACCGCGCCCTCCGGCTGGCTGAAGGACGATGCCACCTATACGGCTTCCGTGGCCACCGGCGAAACCACCACTTTTTCGCTGGTAAACAAGGAACTGCCCGGTCTGCGGATCATCAAATATGACCGCAAGAACATGGTTGCCATGCCCAATGTCACCTTTGAAATTTTCCGAGACAGCGTTTCTCTCGGTAAATTCCGCACGGATGAGTTTGGTGAAATTCTCCTGACCGATGCTGCCCCCGGCACCTACCGTGCCGTGGAGGTGGATACCGGCAGCGATGGGCATATCCTCGACACTACGCCGCAGGAGGTGGAGCTGTCTGCCGGCGACGGCATCAAGGAGCTGCTGTTCTTCAACGATGTGAAGCCGGGGATGAGATTGGTGAAGGTGGACAGCACCGACCCCAGCCGTGTCATTCCCAATGCTGTGTTTGAGATCAAATCCGTAGCTGGTGACTACGGCCCCAAGGAATTTACCACCGATCAGAACGGCGAGATCGACCTCTCCAAGCTCCCCACCGGCGCGTATGTGGTGACGGAAAAAGCCTGTGAGGGCTATATCATCGACCAGGCCCAGCGCATCATCCAGCTTGACCCCAACGAGGACGCACAGTTCGTATTCACCAATACCATCAAGCCATCGTTGCAGATCATTAAGACCAGCGCAGACGGTAGCCGCCTGAAAAATGTACATTTCCGTATCGCCAAAATTGAGGATGGAACGCATTATCTTGACCGCACCACCAACGAGCAGGGCGAAATTCTGATTGCCGATTTGGAGCCCGGCGTGTACTCCGTGCGGGAAACCGCCACGGATTCATCTCATATCCTCGACCTGCGGGAGTATCACATGGAACTGTTCGCAGGCCGAACCAGCACTCTGACCATCGAAAACCAGAAGCGCCCCAACCTGACCGTCTACAAGCACGACGCCGACACCGGCGAGCCCATCGCAGATACCGTGTTTGAAGTCCGCGCCGCAGACGGTCACAGCGTCGATCAGATCAAGACAGACAGCGAGGGCAAGGCGGAGCTGAAAAACCTGCTGCCCGGTGTGTATGAAATCAGCGAAAAATCCGTGCCGTCGCCGTATCTGCTGGATGCGCCCTCTCAGCTTGCGACGCTTTATCCCAATCGAGATCACACCGTTTATTTTGAAAATCATCAGAAGCCCGCACTGACCGTCAAAAAGGTGGACAGCGTGACGGGAGAGCCCTTGCCGGGTGCGAAATTCCATGTTACCTACGCCAGCAACAATACCGGCAGCGGTGAGATCAATGACCTTGGCACCTACTACACCGGTGAGAACGGTCAGTTTCAGTTGACCGGCCTGCGTGATGGCTGGTACGAAATCTCGGAATTGGAGCCGCCCACGGGCTACTCCATCAAGGAGGCCACGCAGGAGGTCTACATCAAGTCCGGCACTTCCAAGACGCTAACCTTTGAAAATATTCCCCTCTCCGCATTGGTGGTGTGGAAGTACGACAGCGTGACAGGCGAGGCGGTGAGCAACGCCGTATTCCAAGTGAAGTATCTGACCGGCACCTCCGGCACAGGCGGTACGGTTATCGGCACCTACAAGACCTCGGCCAACGGCAGCTTTACCGTGACGGGGCTGAAAGAAGGCACTTATATCGTCGAAGAACTCTCCAGCGACAGCGGCCATGTGATCGACTCCGCACCGCAGACGGCCTATATCAGCGGCAAGCAACAGGATGTGGTGCAGCTCTATTTTGGAAATTCTCCCAAGGGCAGCCTGCTGGTGAAGAAGATCGACAGCGCCACCCATAAGCCCCTTTCCAATGTGGAATTTATGGTGACGACCGCAGACGGAACGGTGGTGGGCGATGCCAACGGCAAATATGTGACGGACAGCGCAGGTACTTTCACGATTACGGACATCACTCCCGGCACGACGCTGGTAGTAAAGGAAACCCGCGCAAGGGACGGCTATCTGCTGGACGACGCCCCGCAGACCGCAACCATCAAGGCAGGCCAGACCGGGACGCTGGAGTTCCGCAATCAGCCGCAGGGCTCCCTTATTATCAATAAGCTGTCCAGCGCGGATAAGAAAACACCCCTGGAGGGTGTGCTGTTCCAAATCACCTATTCCGATGGTAGCTTCGTGGATAACGGCGCACTTTCCAGCAAGGGCTTGTACCGAACGGACAAAAACGGCCAGATCATTCTCAGCGGCATCACCGGAACGGTGGTTGTGACCGAGGTGGAAACCATCAAGGGGTATCGCATTGACGATGCCTCCCGCAGTCAGACCATCGAGGTCCGCGCCAACGATACGCAGCAGCTTTGGTTCTATAACGCCCCCATCTCCCGAATCCTGCTCCACAAGGTGGACAAGGTTACCGGCAAGGGTATTTATGGCGCGGTGTTTCTGCTCTATGACAGCAATCACAATCCCATCGGGGAGTATGTGACCGATCAGGACGGCTACATCTACGCCGTCGAGGGACTGGCCGATGGCCGCTATTATCTGCGTGAGATCAAAGCGGCCCCCGGTTATGTGCTTGATCCTGAACTGAAAACCATCTATGTCTGCTACGGCTCTACCACAGAAATCGAGTGGAGCAATACCGCGGAGTGCGGCCAGATCCAGATCATCAAGAAATCCGCAGACGATAACGCCACCAACGGTCTGCCTGCGGGGACGCTGCTGGAAGGCGCGGTGTTTGAGATCTACGACAAAGCTGGCAATGTGGTGGACACCATCAAATCGGACCGCAACGGACGCGCCGTTTCCAAAACGCTGCCGTTGTCCCGCTATACGGTCCGTGAGATCAAAGCGCCCGCAAATTACTCCATCAATCCCACAGTGATGACCGCCTATCTGGAATTCAACGGACAGATCGTCACCTTTGAAGTGCAGAATACCAGCGTTTCCACCGGCGTATCCATTAAGAAAACCGGCCCTGTGCAGGCTGTCCCCGGTCAGCCGATTCGCTACGTGTTCTCACAGATCAAGAACAGCTCCAACATTGCCCTCGACTCCTTCTATTGGCGCGATCAGCTTCCCGCGCAGGTGACGCTGAGCAAAATCGTCACCGGCAGCTACAATCAGCCGCTTTCCTACAAGGTGGTCTATAAGACCAACCTCTCCAGGGACTACCGCACTTTGGAGGATAATCTCAGCACCGGCAAGGTTTATGTACTGGACGCCCGCCCCGCGGTCCTCGGCCTTGCCGCCAATGAGCGCGTCATCGAAGTCATGTTCGTATTCGGAAATGTAAAGGCGGGCTTTGCACAGGTAGAAACGCCTTATATCTACGCCGCCGCCCGCAGCGGTCTTGCCAACAACTCCGGCATTGTGAATGTGGCGGATGTGGGTGGCCTTTACAACGGGCAGTGGATTCAGGCAGTGTCCCGCTGGCTCACTACCGTCTACACCAAAACAACGGTGAAGCTGCCCAAGACGGGGTACTAAGCCTTGCGGCAGAATGACTTTCGCAGCGCCGCCCCTGTGTGGGCGGCGCTTTCCCCGTTGGTTCTCTGGCTGGCGGCAATCGCTGCCTATGCCTACGAGGACGGTATGAACCTCTTTCAATGGATGGGGCGTTTCAGCCAAGTGCTGGAACGCCCCTTTGCCATCGGCTGGACGCCCTACACGCTGAAATATATGCTGGGAAGCCTGCTACTCTACGGCTGTGGCATCGCACTTTACTACTCCAGCCGGGAGAACCGGCGACCAGGCGAGGAATACGGCAGCGCCAAATGGGGCAGTCCCAAGGAACTGAACCGGAAGTATATGGATCGCCAGCATAAGGACGCCAACATCATTTTGACCCAGCGCATCCGGTTGGGTATGGACGGCTACATCACCCAGCGCAACATGAATGTTCTGGTGGTGGGCGGCTCCGGCTCCGGCAAGACCCGTTTTTTCTGCAAACCCAATATTTACAGTGCGAATTGCTCCTATCTTATCACAGATCCCAAGGGGGAGCTGCTGCGTGCGGCAGGCGCTTTGCTGGCAGCACAGGGCTATGAAGTCCGGGTGTTCAATCTGATCGACCCCAGCCAGTCCGACGGATACAACCCCTTTTCGTACATTCACAGCGAAAAAGATGTGCTGACCCTCATTGATAACCTCATCAAAAATACCACGCCCCGCAACGCCTCCAGCAACGACCCTTTCTGGGAGAAGGCAGAGATCGCGCTGGACTCAGCCCTCATGCTCTACCTTGTCAGCGAAGCGCCCCCGGAGGAACAGAATTTTGAAATGCTGATCTACATGATGAACTTTGCCGAGGTGCGGGAGGAGGACGATCAATACCGCAGCCCGCTGGATATGCTCTTTCGGGCATTGGAGGAGGAACAGCCCAACCATGTGGCGGTGAAGCAATATAAGGCTTTCAAACAGGCGGCGGGTGTTGTATGCTCTAAAAGACTTCTTAATCAGTCGATTGAGAAGTCTCTTAAAACATATAACCTCAACAATCACGAAAGGAGTGCAAGCAATGAGAAGAAATGAGAAAATCACAGCTCTTTACGAGCGTTTGAGCCGTGACGATGATTTACAGGGCGAGAGCAATTCCATCTCCAACCAAAAGAAATTGTTGGAGGACTACGCCGCCCAGCATGACTTTCCTAACCCGACCCATTTCACGGACGATGGTATCAGCGGAACTTGTTTTGATCGTCCCGGATTTTTGGCTATGATGAAAGAGGTTGAAGCCGGAAATGTGGAATACCTCTGTATCAAGGACATGAGCCGTCTGGGGCGTGACTATCTGAAAGTCGGTCAGATTATGGAAATTCTGCGTCAGCGTGGTGTGCGCCTTATCGCCATCAATGACGGCGTGGATAGTGCCAGAGGGGACGATGATTTTACCCCTTTCCGAAACATCATGAACGAGTATTACGCCAGAGACACCAGCCGTAAAATCCGTTCCACTTTCCAATCCAAAGGCAAGACAGGCAAGCACCTCACAGGCTTAGTCATTTACGGCTACCTCTGGAATGAGAAGCGAGACCAATGGTTAGTTGACCCCGAAGCCGCCGAGGTTGTGAAGCGTATCTTTGCCATGACGATTGAGGGCTACGGTCCGTATCAGATCGCCAACAAGCTGAAAGAGGAAAAGGTCCTCATTCCGTCCGCTTACCTTGCACAGCATGGCGAGGGCGTGAACAAAAACAAGACTTTCAAAGATGTGTACGGCTGGGGCTCTTCCACCATCTGCAACATTCTGGAAAAGCGTGAGTATCTGGGACACACCATCAACTTCAAGACCCGAAAGCATTTCAAGGACAAGAAAAGCCATTATGTCCCGGAGGACGAGTGGACGATTTTCGAGAATACCCATGAGCCTATCATCGACCAGCAGACCTATGACCTTGTGCAGAAAATCCGCAGCAAGGTCAGACGCTACCCGGACGGTTGGGGCGAGACAGCACCCCTCACAGGCTTGCTCTATTGTGCCGATTGCGGCGGCAAGATGTATGTCCACCGCACCAACAACGGCAAGCGCATTTCTCAATATACCTGCTCACAGTACACCAAAGTCCCTTGCGGAACGCTCTGCAAGACACAGCACCGTATCAATGAAGATGTGGTACTGTCCCTTGTCTCCGAAATGCTCAAAGCCATTGCCGAGTATGCAAAGCATGACCGAGCCGAGTTTGTTCGAGTGGTACAGGAAGCGCAGTCCAGCCAGCAGACGGCAGAGGTCAAGAAACAGCGGACACGCCTTGCCACCGCAAAGCAGAGAGTTTCCGAGCTGGAAGTCCTGCTCTGTAAAATCTATGAGGACAACATTTTAGGCAAGCTGTCCGACAGCAGATACGCCACTCTGGACGCTCAATACGAAAAGGAACAGTCCGAGCTTACCGCTGAAATCTCTGTTCTGGAAAAGGCTGTCAAGAGCTATGAGAAGCACGAAAAGGACGCTGACCGTTTTATCGCTCTGATTGACAAGTATGAGAACTTCGACAAGCTGACGATTGCCATGCTCAATGAGTTTATCGAGAAAATCCTTGTGCATGAGCGTGACCGAAAGGGCAGTACGCAGACCACACAGGAGGTTGAGATTTACTTCAATTTCGTAGGGCGTTTCGTTCCCCCGGCGTTTGGAGAAGTGGAACTTACCCCGGAGGAATTAGAGGAAATCCGCAAGCGTGAGGAACGCAAGGACAGACTTCATCAGAACTACTTGAAGCGCAAAGCCAGCGGAGCGCAGAAGCGATACGAGGACAAAATCAAGGAGAGAAAAAAGGCGGAAATCGAAGCAAAGAAAGCCGCTATTCGTGCGGAGGATATTGCAAAGGGCGTGTTTGTCCCGGTCAGCAGTTTACCACAGAGAGAGCCGCAGAAAGGAGCGCAGATTGCATGAACATCACTTACAGACAGAATGGAGATTATCTTATTCCGAACATCGTTATCCGCAAGACCAAGCCCATCGGACACTACGGCAGACTTCGCAAGGCATATCTGGAAATGCACCGCCCGATACTGTTCAATGAGCTGGTGCTATCCGACAAGCTCTTTGAGCATTGCGCCGAGATTGACGAAGCGGCACGAAACCGCATGGAGCTGATCGTGCCGGAGCTGGCGAAGCGAAACGGCGTGACCGAGCAACTGAAAGCCGACAACCAAATGGAATGGGTGCGGCAGATGAACGCTTGCAAGGCACAGGCAGAAGCGATTGTGAAGTTTGAGCTGATTTATGATTGATACCGAGAACGCCCGGACGAAAAATGTTCGGGCGTTCTTGCTATATAAACATTTTGAATTTTTTGTTAAAGTTTCCGCGTTGTATTGACTTTAATAAAGTTAAAGAGTATAATGAATAATATTAAAGGAGGGCGAGAGTATGGCACTTCAAGTAATTCCAGAATGGATTGTCAATCTTGATGATGAAGATGTATCATTCATTAAAAGGTTTCTTCTTGCGTCTGGGTCACTAAAAGAAATGGCAAGACAGTATGAAGTGACTTATCCCACCGTCAGATTAAGACTTGACAAACTCATTCAGAAAATCAAGATAAGCGACGATACGGAGAGTGAGCCGTATATCGCACTAATCAAACGACTTGCTATCAATGACAAACTGGATTTTGATACTGCAAAGGTTCTGATTAGTGAGTACAAAAAGATTAAGGGAGGAAATCAATAAATGGAAAGAACTGCTATTGTTCTGATTTTTACATTAGCTCTACTTGTTGGAGTGATTTTTTTGCAGATTTATTTATCCAAGCGAGAAAGCAAATGGCCGGGGCTTGTATTGCCGATCATTGCATTTCTCTGGGGACTTCTGTATCCATTAAGCACAGCAGTACCGTCCGAGGGTGTAACCGTTGGTTTCATTTTTCAAATGCTTTTGATTTGGCTGTTAGGTAACATCCCGACTATTATTTTTCTGGCTATTTATTTTGGCTGTCGAGGTAAGCAACGCCGCAATAAGCAGTTGGACAAAATGAATATTCAAGATTTGGATTGATTACCTAATGGAAAACAGCGTTTGGGTGCTATGCCCGGTCTGCGGAAACAAAACCCGTGACAGAATACGAATAGATACCATCTTAATCAACTACCCTTTGTACTGTCCGAAATGCAAACAGGAAACGCTAATCAACGCAAAGGATTTGAATATTATGGTAATAAAGGAGCGAAGCGAAAAATCCCTTTAGGAACTAAAGGGCGCACTTCTATACTCTCTGTCGAGAGTAGTGCGTCCTGCGGAGCTTCATTCCCGGTCAGCAGAAGAAAACTGCTCGACCGAGCATGTTTCGTCACTTCGTTCCGTCAAGGTGGCTACACCCCCTTGCGCCGCTTATGCGGCTATCCCTTGTGGACTTGCCGTCTGCAAACAGCATAAAATGCTGTTCGCCGCCAGCAAGTAAAAACACAGCGTAAAGTTATGTTGCGGAAATGTAAACTTGAAGTGGTGGTGGCTGAAAGCGTTCATTGCTATAATGAAATCACCAAATCAAAGGAGGATTTCATTATGAAATTATCAGATAAGATTGTTAGGTTGAGAAAGTCCAATGGAATGTCACAGGAAGAGTTAGCTGATAAGCTGGGCGTATCAAGGCAAGCCATTTCCCGTTGGGAAATGGGAACGGCTATGCCAGATGCAACAAACATTCTTCAACTCAGTAGGCTGTTTCAGGTTACAACAGACTACTTGCTAAATGATGAATACCAAAGCGACAATGACCTGCCGAAAGTTAAGGAAGTCAAAACGGACGGCGTCCACCAGATCATGATTTTTTTGCTCACTCTTGAAGTGATGGTGTTGATAATTCAATTCATGTCTGTTGTTATCCTGCAAAACATTTTCTTTGGTGTCCTGAGTTTTATTCCTTTTATTGCTATGGTTGGAGGCTTTGAATACGCATATCAAAAAAAGGCAAATGAGCAGAATGAGAGAACAATACAATTCCGCAAGCGGTTTTATAAAGTCTCTGCATGGTTAGGCACATATTTCCCGATTAGACTGTTGGCAATGGCGTTAGTACATTTTTATCCTCGCCCTATCAATTCGCTTGCTTTGGAATGTGTCATAGCCGTCCTCTATCTAATGACTGCTACCCTCATAACATTAGAGATTGAAAAACGCCATCTTTCAAAGAACTGATTTTAGAACATAACGAATACCGAAAAACTGACCGTTGACTGGTCGCACTATGCGAAAAGTTGACGGTCT
>SAMEA3663296__coassemble_56_pt1 | contig 80246 bp, 71 predicted proteins | sample SAMEA3663296__metabat2_low_PE_021 | metagenome-assembled genome bin SAMEA3663296 (sample SAMEA3663296) | pig gut metagenome | biome: pig gut; feature: pig-associated habitat; material: faeces | place: China | collected 2013
TCCGCTGCTGATCGGCAGCGACGAGGAGGGCGGCACGGTGACGCGCGCGAGCCGAAATCCCAATTTGTTCCCGGCAAAATTCCCCTCCCCCCAGTCTCTTTTCCAGACAGGCGGGATGGAGGGTCTGCTTGCCGACACGCAGCAGTACAACAGCCGGCTCCACAGTCTCGGGATTACGGTGAACTTTGCGCCGGTGTGCGACGTTTCGACAAACCCGAAGGATTTTATCTATGACCGCAGCTTCGGACAAAACGCGCAGACGACCGCGGACTATATTGCGCAGGTCGTTGACGCGATGAGCGATGCGGGCATCGCAAGCGTCCTCAAGCACTTTCCCGGCTACGGCAGCAATGCCGACACCCATACGGGCATCGCGGTCGATGAGCGGCCCTACGAGCAGTTTCTTGCGGAGGATTATCTGCCGTTTGCCGCCGGCATCGGCGCGGGCGCGCCGTTCGTGCTGGTCAGCCACAACATCGTCACCTGCCTTGACAGCTCCTGCCCCGCTTCCCTCTCCGCCGCCTGGCACGAGCAGCTGCGCTCTTACTTTGGCTTTGAGGGCGTCATTCTGACGGACGATCTCGACATGGGCGCCGTCAAGGCTTATGCCGACGGCGGAAACATCGCCGTGCTTGCGCTGCAGGCAGGCAATGACATGATCGTCTGCAGCGACCTGACGCAGATCGGCGCCGTCATCGCCGCGGTGCAGGACGGCACGCTCAGCGAAGAGACCATTGACAGCGCCTGCCGCCGCGTGCTCGCGGCAAAGCAGAGTCTTTTGCTGATATAGGACAACAGTGCCGCGCCCTTCGGGCGTACACGGGACCGGTTTTTCCGAAACGGACGGAATACCCGACGGAAGCCGGACGGTTTGCGGAAACGCTCCGTGCGGTATCACACAAATACAGGCAAAGCGTGCGCCGCGAACGGCGCGGCGCCGCCTGAAGAAAGAAGGAATTGCCATGGAAACGAAAAAGCTCTATTATTCCGACCCCTTTCTGCGCGAATTTACCGCCGCGGTGCTCTCCTGTGAGGAGGGAAAGGGCGGCTGGTCGGTCGTTCTGGATCAGACCGCCTTTTACCCTGAGGGCGGCGGGCAGCCAAGCGACCGCGGCGTGCTCGGCGGAGTAAAGGTGCTTGACGTGCGCGAAAAGGACGGCGTGATCACGCACCTGTGCGACGCTCCGCTGCGCGCCGGTACGGCGGTGCATGGCACGCTTGACTGGGCGCGGCGCTTCGACCACATGCAGCAGCATTCCGGCGAGCACATCTGTTCCGGTCTGATCTGCGCACAATACGCCTGCGACAACGTCGGCTTCCACCTGGGCGCGGAGATCACCACCATCGACTTTAACGCCGACATTTCGTGGGAAGCGCTTCTTGAGATCGAGGCGCGCGCCAATCAGTACATCTATGAAAACCACGCCATCGACATTCATTTCTATCGCGGTGCGGAGCTCGACGCCGTTGAGTACCGCAGCAAAAAGGCGCTTGCGGGCGATGTGCGTATCGTCTCCTTTCCCGGCGCGGACTGCTGCGCCTGCTGCGGCACGCATGTGGCGCAAAGCGGTCAGGTCGGCATCGTGAAGTTCCTCTCCTGCCAGAAATTCCGCGACGGCGTACGCATCGAGCTGCTTTGCGGCGGACGCGCCTACCGCTACTTGAGCGCGACTTGGGAGCAGAACCTGAAGATTGCGCAGTCCCTGTCGGCAAAGCCGGTGGAGAGCGCCGCGGCGGTGGAGCGCACGCTCAGCGAGCTGGGCGCGCTCAAGCAGCGCGTCGCCAGGCTGGAGCAGGCAAGCTTTGACCAGATCGCCGCGCAGAACGCGGGCAGAGGCGACGTCCTTCTTTTCGAGGAGGAGATGTCGCCCGACAGCGTGCGGAAGCTTTGCGACGCGGTGGCTGCCGTGTGCGGCGGGCGCTGCGCGGTGTTTTCCGGAGCGGACGGCGCGTGGAAATACGCCATGGGACAGCCCGGCGGCGATCTGCGCGAGCTGACGAAAGCGATGAATGCCGCATTGGGCGGACGCGGCGGCGGCAAGCCGTTCTTCGTGCAGGGCAGCGTGAGCGCGGGCAAAGAAGAGATTCGGGCGTTTTTTGCATAAAAAACGGCGGCAGGCTGCGATAAAGCAAAACGCGCATGCCTTCGGGATAGACGCCCGCTATGAAGGGACGCGCCCGTCGCAGGCGCGCCTCGTTGGGTTTTTTGAACAAAAAAAGGACGTCCTTTCGGACGTCCTTTTTATTGCGTTCAATTAGCCAATGCTGTTGAGCTTCAGGGTCAGAGCGCTCTTCTTGTGAGCAGCGTTATTCTTGTGAAGAATACCCTTAGCGGCAGCCTTATCGACAGACTTCACTGCGACCTTGTATGCGCCCTCGGCCTCGGTGCGATTGCCTTCTGCGGCAGCAGCCTCGAACTTCTTGAGAGCAGTCTTCAGTGCGGACTTGTCGGCCTTATTGCGGGCGTTGCGGATCTCAGCGATCTGGACGCGCTTCTTGGCAGACTTAATATTCGGCAAACCAAACACCTCCTCCGGATGGGAATCTGTCACGTTGAAAAGAAAAATCCACCGTGCAGAATGGTATTTTAGCAAAGTTTACAAGGAATTGCAAGCCTTTTTTGAATATTTTCTTTGCTTTTTTGTATGATTCTAAACTTTGTGGATAGGATAAACCTGAAAATACAAGATTTTGTATCAAACGGTTTCATAACTGCGACAGGGGTGGTTTCTATTCTTTCCAAACGCACCGATCTTGCCATGGAGGCGCATGAGCTTTGGCGCACAGCCGCTCATCAAGCGCAGCTTCCCGGCATCCGCAGCGACACGCACATGCAGCACGGCTATGAGGTCACCACCGTCTGCGTGACGGACGAGGAGAGCGCAAAAGCACTCGGAAAGCCAAAGGGCACCTACGTCACGCTGGACCTGCGCCCCTATTGGTCGCATGAGGAGGGCGCTTTTGAGCGCGCGGCACGCGCCGTCGGCACAGAGCTGCGCGCACTGCTGGGAAAGGATGTGAAGTCCGCGCTCGTCACGGGACTGGGGAACGACGCCATGACGCCCGATGCGATCGGTCCTTCGAGCGCGGAGCATGTGCTGGTCACGCGGCATCTCATGCACACGGAGGAGTTTTCCTCTCTCGCCGCGGTCAGTGTGCTGACGCCGGGCGTACTCGGACGCACCGGAATGGAAGCCGCGGAGGTGATCCGCGGCGCCGTCAAGATCGTGCGCCCGGACGTGCTCATCGCCGTGGATGCGCTCGCCTCGCGTTCGCTTGCGCGCGTGTGCACGACGGTGCAGCTGTCCGACACCGGCATGATCCCCGGCAGCGGCGTGGGCAACCGGCGGCGTGCCGTCAATCAGGCGCTGCTGCATATTCCCGTCATTGCCCTCGGCGTACCGACCGTCGTGGACGCGGCAACGCTCGCCGCCGATCTTTTGGAGGAGGCCGGTACGGCGCAGGTCGATCCTGCCGCGCTGCGCGGACAGGACGCCGCCTCTCTCATGGTCACGCCGCGCGACATCGACGCGCAGATCGCGGAGCTTTCCCGCATCGTCGGCTACGGTATCAACCTTGCGCTCCATCCGCTGAGCTTTGAGGATCTGACCGCGCTTTTGGGGTGAATCTTCCGGCAATGGCGCACAATTCATAATTTGTTTACACGCCATTCAAACTTTAGCCAAGAATGCTTGGTATTTTATACTTGCAAAAGGGAAACCACTTCCCTGATGTGATTTTCTCCCTCCTAAAAATACACACAACACAGCAAAAAACCCTCACCGAACGGTGAGGGTTTTTTGTGTTTACTTTGCATATTCTTTTGCTGCATGCGCCACAGTATGGTTCGCATAGGTTGACCATGTCGGCTCATAGTCTGCATTTGCTTGATTTCCCCACATATCCCAGCCTTCTCGCTCGCCCCTCGCAAAAAGTTCAATTCGCGGCGATTGACTGCAAGCTTCAATAATCGCAACCATTTCGTCGGGCTTTCTGCTGTGTTCGCGTTTCATAGCTCGAACCAAATTAACCTGCGATCTTGCCGGAGAAAGCGTTCGGTTCGGCGCGCTGTTCTTTTTTATACCAAACAGCAGCAGCTCCGTTACATTTCTGAAATAAAAGCCAACACCTCGTCCGTCCGGCTGGCCGTCTTTCCTAATCTTTTCCCAAACAATATTTCCCTTGTACTCAAAGCCCCACGCGTCCATAACAGCTAAGCCGTCCGGCAGCAATGCATTTGGAACCCACAAATAAAGCTGTGCTTTTTCATCCGCAATTTCACTGACAGGAAGCGCCTTAATATCATTAAGCGGCATGGTTTCGTACCTCGTTAACCTCTTATGCTCAGGTGCAACCTTCCCCGTTCGGTTTTGAAATTGCCAGGGTGGATCCGCATAAATTGTGTTATATTTTTTCCCCTGCACAAAACCGATTAAATTCTTTATGGTACTTTCTCGGTCACTCGTGTGCATTCACATTCTCCTTTTTAATTCCAACCGCTAAAATGGGGCAGCCACCGTTTCTTCTTGACTCTAATCGATAGACCAGCTTTCCCATCCATGTCGTGCTTGCTCCGTATTTGGATATCGTCCCAAGTTCACGAAAGACCTCGTTAAGATCTTCTGCTCTTGTCACAATAATACCGACATCAATCAGTCCACAATCGTAGTATGTACGCATCGCTAAAAGATCTCTGTCAAAGGTCTGGTCTTTACTATTCCACTCAAGGTCAAACGCAACCTTACCCTTTAAAAAATCAATATTGTGTCCATCAATATATCCCGCTATCGTTTCAACCTCATATGGTTCATCGGCAAATCTGCCTCGGCGCTGAGCGTTTTGTCTTGGATACTTTTTCACAACAAGATCCCCGCTGATTCTAATTTCACGCCAGCCATAAGGATACAATATCTTATCAAATTTCTTGGGAATCGGTGATTCGTTTCCACCCGCAGCCTTAATATCCTCAACAGATAAGGAAAGCTTATCGAGGCATTCGACAATCTCTCTCCACTCCTCTGGAAAAGCCTCCGTCAGAATTTCCACCGCGTGTCCATAATTACCAAACTCATACCTGTTTAATAATTCGCGTGGAATATATTTCTCCATAGAAAGTCCTCCCTATTTTTTATTCGGGTTGTAGTAATCCGTCGGCTCGTCGGGCACGATGGGAAGCCCGTTCTGATAGAGGGGGAGCGTCTGGAACTTGAAGCGGGAGAGCGCATGCCTGCGGTCGATCTGCTCCTTGATCGCAGGCTCAACAACGCCGCGGCGGACATATTCGTTGACCGCGTGGTAGGTGAAGCCGAGGTTGTCCTCGTCGGTGAGCCCGGTCAGCCCGTCGGAGGGCGGCTTGATAAGGAAGCGCTCGGGCAGCCCGAGCTCATAGCCGATGGCGATCACTTCCTCGGTCGTATACATGCCGATGGGCGAAAAAGCGCCGGCGCTGTCCCCGTAAATGGTGCAGTAGCCCACCCAGTCCTCGGAAAGGTTGGAGGTGTTGATGACAATGCCGCCGTCCACGCTCTGCGCGATGGCGTACAGCGTCGCCATGCGGATGCGGGAGGGCAGGTTGACCTTCGTCTGGCGGCTGGCGTCAATGCCCACGCGCGCCATCTCGTCAAGGATCCCCTCGGTGCCGCCCTGAATGTTGAACACATAGTGCCGGATGCCGAGGAAATCAACGATGCCGTTGGAATAGTCGATGTCGGGCTGGACGCCGTTGGGCATCAGCACGCCGACGACGTTTTCCCTTCCGTACGCGGCGCAGCAAAGCGCGGCAATGACGGAGCTGTCCTTCCCGCCGGAAATGCCGACAACGGCGGTCCTGCCGCCGCAGCTTTTCATCTGTGCGCGCATCCAGTCCAAAAGACCGGGAATCTGCTCTTTCGCATGAAAGTTGTCCATATGTGTCATCGGTCATACCCCCTGCTTGTATTTTTGGCTCTCTGCGACCGCCATCGCGTCGCAGCGGTTGTTGTATTCGTTTTCCGCGTGACCCTTGACCCAGTGGTAGCGTACCTCGTGCTTTGCAATCAGCGGCAGGAGAATTTCCCAAAGGTCAACGTTGAGCGCCGGCTTGCGGTCCGCTTTGATCCAGCCCTTTTCCTTCCAGCCGTACACCCAGCGCTTTTCCAGCGCGTCGATCACATATCTCGAATCGGAATACAGCTCCACCGCGCACGGCTCCTTAAGGAGCTTCAGCGCTTCGATGACGGCGGTAAGCTCCATGCGGTTGTTGGTCGTTTCCGCCGCGCCGCCGGAAAGCTCCTTTTCGTGTGCGCCGTACTTCAGCACCGCGCCCCAGCCGCCCGGTCCGGGATTGCCGCTGCAAGCGCCGTCGGTATAGATTGTTACCTGTTTCATCGGCGCCCCCTTTCAGACGGCGCTTGCCGCCATCTTTTCGCGGCTGCCCCGCAAGGGGCGAGCGAAAAGGGCATAGGTCGAGCTTGCAAAGCAAGCCTCGCCGTCTGTATAGATCGTTACCTGTTTCATCGGCGCCTCACTTAATAACTGCTGATCTCCAGCGAGCTGTCGTCCTCGCCTTTTTCCACCGCGCGGATCTCAACGGTGTATTTCATCTCCGGAGAAACCACGACCTCCACGCGATCGCCGACCTTGTGTCCCAAGATCGCCTTGCCGACGGGGGATTCCTTGCTGATCAGACCCTTGAGCGCGTTCTGCCGCAGCGTGGTCACAAGGCGGATGCTCTGCTCCCTGCCCAGCTTTTCGTTGAAAAGCGTGACCGTGCTGAAAAGTCCGACCGTGCCGTCCTTCTCCTTCACGTCAATGACCTTCGCGGTGGCGATCATACGCTCCAGATAGCGGATACGGCTCTCGTTGCGGTTTTTCTCCTGCTTGGCGACTTTGTATTCGTAGTTTTCGCTCAGGTCGCCGAAGGCGCGGGCGGTCTGTACGTCCTCAATAAGCTTCGGGCGCAGCTCGATGCGGCGGTAATCCAGCTCGGCGCGCATCTTGTCAATATCGACCTGCGTCAGTTCGTCATACATGCTGCTGTCGCTTCCTTTTTTCCGTTTCATTTTGCTCGGCGTGCGGAGCTTTTTCATGCGTGCTGCACGCCGGGACTCCTCCCCGCGGTTTCTTCCTCACAGCCGGTCGAGAATGTCCTTTTTCTTTTCCTGGTATTCCTCCTCGGTGATAAGCCCGCGGTCATAAAGCTCGCGCAGCTTCGTAAGCCGCGCCTCCTCGTCGGACGGAGCGCTCTTTTTGTCCCCGTCCGTCTCGTCAATGATCTCAAAGCCGCCGTACCGGGTCTTACCCGCGGCGAGCAAAAAGCTGTAGATCGCCATGCCGAAGGTCATCAGGCACCACAGCGCCTTAAAGGCGAGGAACGCACCGGCGTTCGGAATGGTGAACAGTCCGAAGACGCCCATCGCGCAGGCGACCAGCCCGCTGAGAATGCTCTGCCCCCTGCTGGGACGGAAATGGATGTTTCTTCTCATATCGTACTCCTCATCGCTTGGTTTTCCCCTGTTTGCGCGTCTTCCCGACCCGCGGTCATTCCTCGCACAGGGTCATTCCTCGTATTTTTTGCGCGCACAGTCATATTCGTCGCGGCTGATCAGTCCCGCGGAGAGCATCGTGTCCAGCTCCTCGCGTTTCTTCTGTTTTTCCGTGCGTTCGCTCTGCTCAGCGCAGGTTTTTTCCTGCTCCGCGCTTTCCACGGCTTTCTTCGCCTCGACCTCCAGTGCCTTGAGATAGCGCACCGTGCCAACGGTAAAGATGCCGAATCCAAGCCCGATCAGCAGCAGAATGACCGCGCTGCCGCCCTTGCTGAGACCGCCGCCGATGCCCGAGGTGAGGCAGAGATAGAGCGCGACGCCCAGCAGCATCAAGACGATGCCGAAGCGCACCACCACCTTCGGGGTCTTCGGACCGTTCCGTTGATATCGCGTTTTCATCGGGATCCTCCTTTGTGCGCTCTGCTTCTCTTGCCCGCTGAGGGCAGCAAAAAAATATCAACGCAGGCTGCGCGGAAATACTTCCGCGCAGCGTTTGCTTTGCTCAGCGCGTTTCAGTCCTGAAATGAGCCGTCCGGTGTGTCGGCGCCGTCCTTTTCCGCGCGGGCGATGGAGATGACCTTCACGCCCTCGTCAAGCCGCATCACGCGCACACCCTGTGCGCTGCGTCCGTAGACGTTGATATCGGAGACCGCCATGCGGATGATGATGCCGTCGTCGGAAACGAGCATCACATCCTCATCGCCGTCCACCACCTTAACGGCAACGACCTTGCCGGTCTTTTCCGTGACGGAATAGCCCTTCATGCCGAAGCCGCCGCGCTTTTGCACCTCCGAGCCCCGGAGGAATTCCTCGACGGCGGTACGCTTGCCGTACCCGTTTTCGGTGATGGAGAGCAGCGTTTTGCCTGCGTGGGCGCGAGCCGCGCCCACGACATAGTCGCCCTCGCGCAGCTTGATGCCGCGCACGCCGACCGCGTCACGACCCATGCAGCGGACGTCGTTCTCGTCAAAGCAGATCGCCATGCCGTCGTGCGTGGCGAGGATGATGTTCTGCCTGCCGTCGGTCAGACGCACCTCGATCAGCTCGTCGCCGTCCTCCAGCGTGAGCGCGCGGATGCCCGCCTTGCGCGCGGTATTGAGCGCCGTGAGCGGCACGCGCTTGACGGTCCCGCTGCGCGTAATGAACATGAGAAACGCATTTTCGTCCTCAAGGCTCCTGACCGCAATGCCGGCGGTCACGCGCTCGCCCTCCTCCAGCGGCAGAACGTTGACGATATTGGTTCCTCTGGCGGAACGCCCCGCCTCGGGAATGAGATAGCCTTTTTTGCGGTGTACGCGTCCGCGATTCGTAAAGTAGAGAATGTAATCATGCGTGGACGCGGTGAAAAGACCCTCGACATAGTCCTCCTCACGGGTGGACATGCCGCGCACGCCGCGCCCGCCGCGCTTCTGCGCGCTGTACTCGTCGGCAGGGGTGCGCTTGATATAGCCGTTGTGGGAAAGCGTGAAAACACACTGCTCCTCTTCGATGAGATCCTCCACGTCGATCTCGTCCTCGACCTCCTGGATCTCGGTCTTGCGCCCGTCGCCGAACTTGTCGCGGATCTCCAGAAGCTCGTCCTTGAGCACCTGCTTCAAAAGCGCTTCGTCATTCAAAAGCTTGTTGTAGTAGGCGATCTTCTGCTCCAGCTCGTCATACTCCGCCTGCAGCTTTTCGCGGTCGAGTCCCTGCAGGGCCTTGAGGCGCATGTCCAGAATCGCCTGTGCCTGCACTTCGTCCAGCCCGAACCGCGCCATCAAGCGCTCCTTCGCGTCGTCGTAGGCTTCGCGGATCGTCTTGATGACCTCGTCGATATGGTCCTGCGCGATGAGCAGTCCTTCGAGCAGATGGGCGCGCTCCTGCGCTTTGCGCAGGTCAAAGCGCGTGCGGCGCAAAATCAGGTCTTCCTGGAAAGCGAGATATTCGTCGATCATGTGCCGCAGCGACAAAATCTTCGGCTGCTTCTGGTTATCGACCAGCGCGAGCATGTTGATGGCAAAGCTCGTCTGCAGGGAAGTCTGCGCAAACAGGCGGTTCAAAACGACCTGGGGATTGGCGTCGTGCTTGACCTCGATGACGATGCGCATGCCGGTGCGGTCGGATTCATCGCGGATGTCGCTGATGCCCTCTAGGCGCTTTTCGTTGACCTGATCCGCCATATTCTTGATGAGCATGCGCTTGTTGACCTGATAGGGAAGCTCGGTGACGATGATGCGCACGCGGTCGCGTCCGAATTCTTCAAATTCGGTGCGCGCGCGCAGAATGATCTTGCCGCGTCCGGTCGCGTAGGCGGCGCGAATGCCGCTTCTGCCCATGATGATGCCCCTGGTCGGGAAATCGGGACCGGTCACGTGCTGCATGAGGTCGTAAAGCGTGGCTTCGGGATTGTCCAGCACGCAGACGCAGGCGTTGATGACCTCGGTGAGGTTGTGCGGCGGGATATTCGTCGCCATACCGACGGCGATACCGCTTGAGCCGTTCACCAGAAGATTCGGGAAACGGGACGGCAGCACGCGCGGCTCTTTGCGGCTTTCATCGAAGTTGGGATCCCAGTCGATCGTGTCCTTGTCGATGTCGCGCAGCATTTCATTGGCGATTTTGGACAGCCTCGCCTCGGTATAACGGTAGGCCGCAGGGGGATCGCCGTCGATCGAGCCGAAGTTGCCGTGCCCGTCGACGAGCATATAGCGCATGGAAAAGTCCTGCGCCAGACGCACCATCGCGTCGTAAACGGAGGCGTCGCCGTGCGGATGATAGCGGCCGAGCACGTCGCCGACGCAGGTGGCGGACTTTTTGAACGGCTTATCGCTCGTCAGTCCGTCTTCATACATCGCGTAGAGGATCCGGCGGTGGACGGGCTTCAACCCGTCGCGCACGTCGGGCAGCGCGCGTCCGACGATGACGGACATGGCGTACTCGATATAGGAGGACTTCATCTCGTGGACGAGCTCGCTCCGGACGATCTTCTGGTCGGGGAAGCGGATATCCTCGGGCTTATAATCTACGTTTCTGTGTGCCATTTCGATGAAACCTCCTTTCTCAGAAGTCAAGATTGACGGCGTACTGCGCGTTGCGCTCAATGAATTCCTTGCGCGGCTCGACCTTTTCGCCCATGAGGATGGTGAAGGTCTCGTCCGCCTCTATCGCATCTTCGAGCGTGATCTGCTTCAAGGTGCGCTTTTCGGGGTCCATGGTCGTTTCCCACAGCTCGTGCGGGTTCATTTCACCAAGACCCTTGAAGCGGTTGATGTCGATCTTCGCGTTGGGATTGTCGCCGCGCATCTCGGCGCTGACGCGGTCGCGCTCCTCGTCGGAAAAGGCGACGCGGGTCGTCTTGCCGCGGGTCAGCTTATAAAGCGGCGGAACCGCGGCGTACACATAGCCGTTGTCAATGAGCGGGCGCATATAGCGGAAGAAGAAGGTCAGCAGCAGCGTGCGGATATGGCTGCCGTCCACATCCGCATCCGCCATGATGATGACCTTGTGATAGCGGAGCTTGTTCACGTCGAACTCCTCGCCCAGTCCCGCGCCGAGCGCGATGATGACCGGCTGAAGCTTGTCGTTGCCGTAAATTTTGTCGGCGCGGACCTTTTCCACGTTGAGCATCTTGCCCCAAAGCGGCAGGATCGCCTGGAAGCGCGAGTCGCGTCCCTGCGTGGCGCTGCCGCCCGCGCTGTCGCCCTCAACGATATAGATCTCGGTCAATTCCGGGTTGTTTTCGTTGCAGTCGCGCAGCTTATCCGGCATCGCGGCGCCGCCGAGCGCGCTCTTGCGGCGGATGGATTCGCGCGCCTTGCGCGCAGCCTCGCGCGCGCGGTTGGCGGTCATCGCCTTGTCCAGAATGGTGCGCGCGACCGCGGGATTTTCCTCAAGGAACTGCGTGAGCTTATCGGAAACGATGCTGTCGACCAGCGTGCGCATTTCGGAGTTGCCGAGCTTCGCCTTGGTCTGCCCTTCAAACTGCGCGTTGGTGAGCTTGACGGAGATCACGCAGGTCAGTCCCTCGCGGCAGTCCTCGCCGGAGACCTTGTCGTCATTTTTGATGATACCGTTTTTGACGCCGTAGTTGTTCAGCACGCGCGTGAGCGCGGATTTGAAGCCGGTCTCGTGCATGCCGCCTTCCGGCGTGTGGACGTTATTGGCAAAGGACAGGATGTTTTCCTGATAGCTGTCGTCATACTGCAGCGCGATCTCCGCGTAGGAATCGCCGCGGCTGCCGTTCATATAGATGACTTTTTCGTGCAGCGCCGTCTTGGATTTGTTGAGCCAGGTGACGAATTCCCGGATCCCGCCGGCATAGCACATGGAGTCGCGGCGCTCCTGCTCCGGCTTTTCCTCGCTCTTTCGGCGCGCATCCTCAATGTTGATGCGCAGTCCCGCGTTCAAAAACGCCTCCTCGCGCATGCGGGTATGGAGGATGTCGTAGGAGTATTCCAGCTCCTCGAACATTTCCGGGTCCGGCTTGAAGGTGACGCAGGTACCGGTGCGCTCCGTCGTGCCGACGATCCGCATTTCCTGCGTAATGTGACCGCGCGAGAATTTCATCTCGTAGACCCTGCCGTCCTTGTGCACCTGGACCTCAAGCCATTCGGAAAGCGCGTTGACGACGCTCGCGCCGACGCCGTGCAGACCGCCGGAGACCTTGTAGCCCCCGCCGCCGAACTTGCCGCCGGCGTGCAGGACGGAGAAAACGACCTCGAGCGCAGGCCGTCCGGTCTGCGCCTGAATATCGACGGGAATGCCGCGCCCGTTATCCACAACGGTGATGGTGTTGCCCTCGTTGATCGTCACGCTGATCTCCGTGCAGTAGCCGGCGAGCGCCTCGTCGATGGAGTTGTCCACGATCTCGTAGACGAGGTGGTGCAGACCCGACGCGCTGGTCGAGCCGATATACATGCCCGGACGCTTGCGAACGGCTTCCAAACCCTCGAGAACCTGAATCTCCGAGGCGTTATATTCTTCCGTTACGGTGGTGATCATGTTCTGTTCTTCTTGCATTGGTGTTCTCCTATTCCTAAGGCTTTTCGCAAATAAACGGGAAGGTCGCCGTCGGCTCCTTCAGAAGCGGAACGGCGAAGCTTCGCCGTTCCCGGCTCTTCCCTGCAGTGTGCGCGAATTGAGCTGCGAGAGATAGACGATCTGGTCGTGATAGGGATGGTCGCAGACGAGAAAGGATTTCGGAATGTCCTCGCAGGCATCGATCACGACGCTGTCCTGCTCCGCCTTTTTCAAATATGCGGCGGTGATCTTCGACTGCGATGTAATTTCCAGATCAAAAATGCCGATGATGCGCCTTTCGGGCAGCATGACATTGTTGCCGATATGAAGATACATTTTTATCTGACGCTCCCTTCCGAAACGTGCAGCACCTTGCCGCCCAGCAGCGTACCAAGCCGGTCCTCCTCGCAGCAGGTGATGAAGACCTGACCGCCGGAAATGCGGTTCAAAACATATTCCTGCCGTCTGGGGTCCAGCTCGGATAGCACATCGTCGAGCAGCAAAAGCGGCGCTTCGCCGGTGAGCTCCTTGAAAATATCGCGTTCGGCAAGCTTGAAAGCAAGCGCCGCGGTGCGCGTTTGTCCCTGCGAGGAAAAGGCGCGCGCGGCAACGCCGCCGATACAAACGGAAATATCGTCCTTATGCGGTCCCGAAAGACACATCCGCGCCATCCGCTCTGCGCGGTCATGTTCTGCCTGATGCTGCTGCAGCTGGGAATAAACGGTGTCGGGCGGGGCAAAGGGATCCGTCACGGTCCTGACCGTTTCGTAGTTGAGCGAGAGCTCCTCCCGCCCGCCGGAGCATTCCCGGTGCGCGATAAGCGCGTATTCCTTCAGCCGCTCGCAAAAGCGCGCGCGGTAATAGATCAGCACCGCGCCGGAGCGCGCCATCCGCTCGTTGAATTCCGGCAGCGTGTCGAGAAGTCCGGGATACTCCTCGCTGTCGCGCAGAATGCGCGTTTTGTGCTCGTAGGCACGGTTATACTCCGAAAGCGCGGCTTCATACCGCGGACGGAGCTGGCAGAGCGCCCGGTCCATAAACCGCCGTCTTGCCGCCGCTCCGTCGCGGATGAGGAGCAGATCCTCCGGACAGAAAAAGACCGTGCCCAATACGGCGGACAAGTCGCTTGCGCGTTTGGCGCTTACCTGATTGATGCTCATTTTGCGCCGCTTGCCGGCAGAAAGAAAGATCTCCACGAGAAAGCTGCGGTTTCGTGAGAAAATCTCCCCGCGCAGCGCGCACTCGCTACGTCCGAAGGAGATCAGCTCACTGTCCTTTCTGGCGCGGGCGGACCTGCCGCAGGAAAGATAGCCGATCGCCTCGAGAAGATTGGTCTTGCCCTGCGCGTTCTCGCCGACGATGACATTGCAGTCCGGCGCAAAGGCGATCTCCTGTTCGCTGTAATTGCGGAAATTCTGCAGCGAAAGCTTATTGATCTGCATAGCTTACCGTCAGGTCCAGACCGCTGTATGTCACAACGTCGCCCGGACGAATCTTTTTGCCGCGCTGCGTGCAGATCTCGCCGTTGACGCAGACCTCTTCCCCGGCGATCACGATTTTGGCTTCGCCGCCGGTGGAAACGAGGGAGGCAAACTTCAAAAGGTCCTGAAGCTTGATAAATTCCGTTGTGATCTCAATCGTTTTCATAAAACTACTCCAAACCGGTTTATTTGCCCTCAATTTGCCTTCAGACGGACGGGGAGGACCATATAAAGGAAGTTCTCCTCGCCGTCGGCTGGGACGATGATCGCCGGGGAAATGCCGGTATTGAGCTCGATTTTAACGCTGTCGGCAGGCGCGTAGCGCAGCGCGTCCATCAAATAGCGGTTATTGAAGCCGATCTCAAGATCCTGCCCGTCGCCGGCAAGGCGGCAGATGTCCTTCGCGTCTCCGTAGGCGGTCTTGGCGGAGAGCAGAACGCGGTCCTGCTCAAAAATGCAGCGCACCGGGCTTTTGAGCTTTTCGCTGATCACGACGCTCACGCGGTCAAGACTTTCAAGAAGCGCATTGGTGTCGGCCACCACGGAGATCGGATTGCGGCGCGGAATGGCGTTTTTGTAATCGAGGAACTCGCCCTCAAGGCGGCGGCAGATCAGCTCCGTCTCGCCGACCTCAAAGAGAATATGGCGCGCGCCGAGAGTAACGGTCAGAAGCTCGTCGGTATCCTCGCAGATCTTCTCCACTTCGTTGAGCGCCGTGCCGGGCGCGACAAAGGAGAACGCGCCGCCCTCGATCCTCTCCAGCGGCTCCTTACGCAGCGCAAGACGGAACCCGTCCACCGAAACGACGGTAAGCCCGGCATCGGAGATCTCAAAAAGAGAGCCCATGTGAACAGGGCGGGTTTCATTCGTGGAAACGGCGAAGCTTGTCTGCTGGATCATTTCCTTGAGCGTCTTTTCCGGAAGGGAAACGCTGTATTTCTCCTCCACCTCGGGAAGATCGGGGAAATCCGCGGCGGAAAGAGCCATGATGTCAAAATCGGCGTCGCCGCAGGAGAGGTGGACCAGCAGCTTTTCATCGGAGGAAAGCGTGATCACATCGTCCGGCATACGGCGGATAATATCGCCGAACAGCCGCGCGTTGAGCACCAGCTCGCCTTCCTCGGCGATCTCCGCGGCAAAGTGCGTGCGGATGCCGGTTTGCATATTGTAGCCGGAAACCGTCAGCTTTCCCTCCTGTGCAACGAGCAGGAGTCCTTCCAGCGCCGGAATGGAGCTTTTGGCGGAAACCGCGCGGGACGCGGTGTTGACGGCGCTCTGCAGCAGGATCTTTTCACAGGAAAAATTCATGGCACATTTCCTTTCTTAAAAGCAAAAAAATGGTTTTTAAAGAGAAAAGAACAGAATATTTTAGTATTCGCCGTAGTAGAGGCGGGAAATTGTGGATAAGAGGGGAAAGCGGCTGAAAAACAAGGAAAAGTTTTTCAGGAAAAATTGTGGAAAAAAAGATGCCTTTTTCACAGTTTCTGCCGGATCAAAAGATTTGCACAGGAAAAAATCAACAGAGCTGTGAATTTTGTGGAAAACCTAATTTTTTGAGTTGATGTTGATCGTTATTTCGCGAATCGTCTGCGCGAAGATGTCGTCCTGCTTGATTTTCTTTTCGATCTGCTCCAGCGAATGCAGCACGGTCGTATGGTCGCGCCCGCCGAATTCGCGTCCGATATCGGGTGTGGAGAGGTTTGTCATGCGGCGAACGAGATACATGGCTGCCTGACGGGCATTGACCGCCTCGCGGTTTCGGGACGGACCTTTGACGACGCTCTCTTCCAACCCGAAATAACGGGATACCTCCGAGATGATCATGGCGGCGGTGGGCACATAATTGTTGCTCTTTCGCATCATGTCATGCACGGCGCGGTTGGCGGATTCCTCGTCCATTTCCTTTCCGATCAGGTCTCGGTAGGCAAGGATCTTATTCATGGTGCCTTCCAGCTGCCGGACGTTGGAGGTGACGTTTTCCGCGATGTATTTTGCAATATCGTCTTCAATGATGGTGCCCCACTGAGCGGCTTTGTTCTTGATGATGGCAAGGCGCGTTTCAAAGTCGGGCGGCTGCACATCGACCAGCAGACCCCATTCAAACCGGGTCCGCAGACGGTCGTCGAGCAGAGACATTTCACGCGGCGGACGGTCGGAGGTCAGAACGATTTGGCGCTTTGACTCATAGAGCGTGTTGAAGGTGTGGAAAAATTCCTCCTGCGTCTGCTTTCTGCCGGCGATAAACTGCACGTCATCGACCAGCAGGAGATCCGCCTGGCGGTATTTTTCCCGCATCTCGGCGGTCTTGCTCGGACCTGACTGGATTGCGGCGACCAGCTCGTTGGTCAGATCGTCGCCCTTGACGTAAGCGATCTTCACACTGGGATTTTTTTCACGGATCGCATGTGCCACGGCGTAGATCAGATGCGTTTTGCCGAGACCGGAATCCCCGTAAATAAAAAGAGGGTTATAATGCTCTGCCGGCGCGTCCGCCACGGCGCGGGCGGCTGCATAGGCAAGCTTGTTGGAATCGCCGACCACGAAGGTTTCAAAGGTAAATTCGCCGGAATCCAGAAGAGAAGCGGGTTTTTTCTCCTTTTCTCTGCCGAAGGACGCAAACTCGGTCTGAGAGAGAAATTTCACCTCAAAGTCGGAGGAGAAGATATCGCGCAGAACGTCTTTGATTTTGTCCATATAGAGCGATTCTATCGACCCGCGCTTAAAGTCGCTGGGACAGTATAAAAGCAGGGTCTTATTCTGTATGGCGACCGCCTGCGTTTCATCAAACCATGTCGAGAGCGTGGTCGCGGAAAGATGCGCCTGCAGTTTTTCCAGCACCAGCTTCCAGATATCGGCAACAGAGTTCAAAATGAGAAGCTCCCTTCGTAAAAAGTCAACGGCAAAAGAAAAGCCGAAAATTTCCTCTTTAAATTATAACAGAAGCGCGGATAAAAAGCAATACATATTCTAATATAAAGAACAATTACAAAAAGGAAGCAAAAGGCTGCAGAACACAAGAGCTTGTGGGGAAAAAGTGCGGCAAATACAGTCTGTCGGGTGCGAAACAGAAAAGAAATTTTGATTGACAGAAAACGGACCAATAATGTATAATAACCCGTGCGTCGCAAGATGCGGCGCCTCTTTTTGTCAACTGCGGGAGTGGGGGAACCCACCCGCCGTCGAGTAAGCGTGGCTCGTTTGAGCCGCCGGTATTCTTTACAGGAGGTATATTGACAATGGCTACTTCTCGCACCTATCAGCCCAAGAAGCTCCAGCGCTCCAAGGAGCACGGCTTCCGCAAGAGAATGGCGACTGCCAACGGCCGCAAGGTTCTTGCCCGCCGTCGTGCACGCGGCCGCGCCCGTCTGACCCACTAAGGCAGACGGTGGTAATGCGCATATAAAGAATATGAGGGACGGACGATGAAAAAGCTTCACTCGCCGTCCCTTAGAGGCGTTCTCCGAAAAATTGTTCGGAGGGCAGAACCGTCTTATTTTTACACACTTACGGAGAAAAGCTGGCGTGAAACGGGCAACGACGATCAAGGAAAACTATGAATTTCGCCGGATCTATGCAAGAGGAAAATCCGGCGTTTCGTCCTGCCTTGTGGTTTACTGCCGCCCCAACCGGCGCGGTCACAACCGCCTCGGCGTGACGGTGAGCGCGAAGCTGGGACACGCTGTTGTCCGCAACCGGATCCGCCGCCGTCTGCGCGAGATTTACCGGCTTTCCCAGCCGAAGATGCGCAAGGGCTTTGACATCGTCCTTGTGGCGCGTTCGCGCGCCGTCACGGCAGATTATTGGGAGCTGGAACGCGCCTTTCTCCGCACATGTGAAAAGCTGAGTCTTTTGGAGAGACCGGAATGAAACGGGTACTGCTTGCGCTGGTGCGCTTTTACCGCAAAAAAATTTCTCCCCTGCGTCCGCCCTGCTGCCGCTTTATCCCAACCTGTTCGCAATACGCTCTGGAAGCCATCGAGAAATACGGTGCGCTCAAGGGCGGATGGCTGACATGCAGGCGGCTGCTGCGGTGTCATCCGTTTTACAGAGGCGGAAAAATCTACGACCCCGTTCCGTAATACGAAAACAAAAATCTGAACACGGAGGAATCCAACGATGTTTGCAACCATCGGCTACTACATTTGTGTTCCTTTCGCATGGCTGCTGCGTATTTTCTATACGATGACCGGTTCCTACGGTCTTGCCCTCGTGCTCTTTACGCTCGCGGTGAAGATCGTTCTTCTCCCCTTCCAGCTCAAGTCGAAAAAAAGCATGGTTCGTATGAGCCGTTTCCAGCCCAAGATCCAGGAGATCCAGAAAAAATACGCCAACAACCAGCAGAAAGCAAACGAAGAGCTGCAGCGGCTCTATACGGAGGAAGGCATCAATCCCATGAGCGGATGCTTGTGGTCGTTTCTGCCCTTCCCCATTCTCATTGCGCTTTATTCCATCATCCGTCAGCCGCTGAGCCGCTTCATGCTGCTCAAGACGGAGACCGTCGAAGCCATTCGGGAACTGGCGACCTCCCTCGGCTATGTCGCAACGACGGAAGGCAGCCGCGCCGCTTTTTACGAGGAGATCAACCTCGTTAAGTTCATGAGCGAGAATTTTGCCGAATTTTCCGGCAGGTTCGACGGCATCTTCCCCATGGACTACAGCTTCCTGGGTCTTGACCTGACGGTCATGCCGGGCGATGTCTGGAAAGAATTCTTCACCGGCGGCTGGCCCGTCATCGGTCTTGTGCTGATCCCCATTCTCTCCGCCGTACTCAGCTTTTTCCAGTCCAAGGTGTCCATGGCGACTTCGGGGAACGGCAATGACGCGGCGGCGCGTTCTTCCCGCATGATGATGTACATGTTCCCGCTCATGTCCCTGTGGATTGGCTTCACCATGCCTGCCGCTCTCGGTGTTTACTGGATCGCCAACAGCATTTTCATGACCATTCAGGATGCCATCCTCAATAAGTACTTCAAGGAAACCATGGATAAGGCGGAATCCGAGAAGGAACGCGCCAAGCGGGAGGAGCGCATCAGGAAGATGGAGGCTGCCCGCGAACAGCAGAAACGCTGGGAAGAGGAAAAGAACAAGCAGAATAACAAGACGCTCAAGGAAAAACGCGAAGAAAAACAGCTTGAGAAAGAAAAGAACAAAAGCAAAAAATCCAGCACCACCACGGAAAACGGCCGCATCGGCGAGCGTCCCTACGCAAGGGGCCGCTCCTTCAGCGCCGACCACTACGGTGAATAAAGTAAGGAGCTTGTGATATGATCAAGTATATTGACGTATCGGGCAAGACGGAGGACGAAGCCATTCAGCTGGCGCTCAGCAAGCTTAACATGGACCGCGACGACGTGTCCGTTGAGATCCTTGAGCGCGCCAAGTCCGGATTTCTGGGCATTGGCGGCACGCCCGCTACGGTGCGTGTAAGCTATGACGACGGAATGCCCGAGCCGAAGGAAGAAACGAAGACCGAGGAGAAGCCGCCGGTGAAAAAGCCGGTGACCTACCAGCCGGAGATCCTTCAGAAAAAAGAAGTGCGCGCGAAGGAAAAGCCGGAGCGCAAAGAAAAAGAACCCCGGGAAAAAGAGCCCAGAGAAGAACGCAGGAGCGTCAAGCCGGCGGACCTTGGGGAAGAATGCCGCGATGAAAAGTCCGAGCAGATCCGCACCTTCCTCAAGGGACTGCTTGAGCACATGGACAGCGAAGCCGAGGTCAGGGTCTACCAGACGGAGAAGGACCGCTATAAGGTCTATCTCGACGGGGATAAGCTCGGCGCGCTGATCGGCCGCCGCGGCGAAACGCTTGATGCGATCCAGCAGCTGACGAACTATTCCGTCAACCGCAGCAGCGACAAGGGTCGCGTGCGTGTGCAGGTCGATGCGGAGAATTACCGCGAAAAGCGCGAGCAGAGCCTGGAGCGTCTTGCGCAGAAGGTTGCCGGGAAGGTCACTAAATACCGCCGCAACGTCACGCTTGAGCCGATGAACGCCTACGAGCGCCACGTGATCCACACCGCGCTGCAGGACACCAAGTACGTTACGACGTTCTCCATCGGTACCGAGCCGAACCGCCGCGTCGTCGTGTCTTACGACCGCACGAAGCAGTAAAGAAAAAGCCCGAGCCTTTTGGCTCGGGCTTGTTTTATCCTGTCAACCGGTCAAAGAGGTCTTTCTCCCGGGACCGGCTGGGGCAGGGCTCTTCTCAGGCGCGCTCTTGTGCCGGCGGCGTGCGGCACGGTATCAGCCTTCCAGATATTGCCGGACCATGTCGAACGCGCCATCCGCCGCGAGAGCGCGGATGCGCCCGCGGGACTGCTCGCCGAAGCGGCAGAGCCGGCAGACCGTTCCGTCTTTCGCCGCAAGCGCGATATATACCGTGCCGACGGGATTGGCGCGCTCGTCCGTCGCGGGACCGGCAACGCCGGTGACGGAAACGCCGATATCCGCCCCCGTCAGCGTACGCACGCCCTCCGCCATCGCGCGTGCGACCGGCTCGGACACCGCGCCGAACTCCTCGAGAAGTGCGCACGGCACGCCGAGGACCTTCTCCTTGACCTGATTGGTATAGCTCACCACGCCGCCCATAAAGACCTTGGATGCGCCGGGAAGGTCGGTCATGCGCTCAGCAATCAGACCGCCCGTGCAGCTTTCCGCCGCGGCAAGCGTCATGCCTTTTTCCGTCAGCAGTGCGAAAACCGCTTTCTCCGCCTCCGCCTTGTGTTCCATGGGGGTGATCCTTCCTTTCTGTCGCATTTCCGCCCGGACGGCGGGAAAACGCCGACCGCATCCGCGGACAATATTCGCTTTCGCCGTTCCGCCTGCTCACTCCTTTGGGATCAGGCTGATGAGGGAAAGAATAAAATTTGCGGTGGCAAGTCCGAGCGTGACGCAGGCGATCACAAAATGTACTTTTTTCATGGCAGGCTTCCTCCTTTCCGGCAATACCGCTGTATGGCGCGGCGCTGCCTTAATATTTCAGTCTGACAAACTCTCTGCCCTTCATCGCGCGGTCAACAAGACCTTCGATGTCGAGTACGGACTCTGCCGCGCGCACCTCGTCAAGCTGCGGTCTCGTGCGCGGATGGCGCGGCGTAAAGACCGTGCAGCAGTCCTCGTAGGGCAGGATCGACGTATCAAATGTGCCGATCGTTCGGGAAAGGCGAATGATCTCCTCCTTGTCCATGCCGATCAGCGGACGCAGGACCGGAAGCGTGGTCACCTCCTCGGTGACGCCGAGCGCCTCGATCGTCTGGGAGGCGACCTGACCCAGGTTTTCGCCCGTGACGAGCGCCCTGGCATGGATCTGATCGGCAGCACGCTGGGCAATGCGCATCATAAATCGGCGCATGATCAGCGTAAAATACTCCTCGGGACAGCTCCTGCGGATCTCCTCCTGGATCTCCGTGAACGGCACGAGCTGCACCGTCATTCTGCCGCACCAGGGAACCAGAAGCTTTGCAAGGGAGAGCACCTTTTCCTTCGCCGCCTCGGACGTGTACGGCGGGGAGAAGAAATGCACCATTTCAAGATTCACCCCGCGCTTTGCGATCATGTAGGACGAAACCGGGGAATCGATGCCGCCGGAAAGCAGGCTCACCGCCGTGCCGCCCATGCCCAGGGGCAGACCGCCGGCGGCGCCTTCGCTCGGTCCGTGGACATACGCCTGCTCGTCGCGGATCTCGATATGCACCGTCAGCTCGGGGTCATGGACATCGACCGCGCAGGCGGGGAACGCCTGATGCAGCGCGCCGCCGACCTGTTGGGAAAGCTGGATGGAGGTGAGCGGAAAGGTTTTATCCGCGCGCTTGCTTTCGACCTTGAAGGATCTCGCAGAGCGCATGCTGTCGGCCAGATATTCCTTCGCGGTGGCAATGATCGCCTGCACGTTCTTCTCACACGGCACGGCTTTCGACACGCAGATGATGCCGAACACCTTCCTGCACGCATCGTAGGCAGCTTCCACATCGCACGCGCCGCTCTGCGGCTCGACGTAAATGGTGGACTGCTTGGAATAAATGCGGAAGCTTCCGCATTTGCTGACGCGGCGGCGGATATTGGACATCAGCTTATCTTCAAAGCTGCGGCGGTTGAGCCCCTTGAGCACCACCTCGCCGAGCTTGCACAGGATCATTTCATGCATTGCTTCTTTTCTCCTCGTTGTTGGTTTTCCTTCCGCCGCTCAAAAAGCCGAGCGTCAGACACAGCGGCTCAACGGCGGCAAGCACCGCGCCCATGACCGGCAGGATCAGATCGTGATAGCGCTCCGTGCTGCGCAGCAGCGCGAAGTAGCCCAGACCGCCGCCCGAGGGCAGGCTGCCGAGCCACGCGTCGAAGCCGAGCAGCGCCGGCGCGGTCGGCAGATTCCAGATGTTGGCAAAGATCACCGCGCCCTGCTCCGTAAATTTCCACAGCGCGGCAAGCAGCGCAAGCGAAACGACATACAACGCCATCGCTGCGTTCCAGTAATCGTCGCCCGCCTCCGGCATATCCTCCGTGCGCAGCCCCCTGCCCGCAAGAAAGGCAGCCGCCGCCATCGGCAGCACCGCCAGCGCCCACAGGGGCGACGCGTCCGCCGCTGCGGTGTACGCCGCAAGGAGCATCAGCACCCCGCCGAGCGCCATCAGGAGGAGATGGGCGAGCAGGTAATTCAAATAGATGCTTTTTTTCATCTTTATCCTCTCAGAATATCCGTATTGCGATACTGGATCGCCTCGGCAAGATGCGTGTCTTCAATGTCCGCGCAGCCCTCAAGATCCGCGATCGTGCGCGCCACGCGCAGCAATCTGTCGTGGCTGCGCGCGGTGAGACCGAGCCGCTCAAACGCACCCTTTAAGAGCTTCTCACCGGAAGCGTCGAGCCTGCAGAATTCGCCGACCATGCCCGGCTCCATCTGCGCGTTGCAGAGAACGGAGGTTCCGGCAAAACGCTTTTTCTGCACGCCGCGCGCTTCGTTCACGCGCGAGCGCACCGCCGCGGACGACTCCGCTTTTTCGCGCCGGCGCATTGCCTCGAATTCAACGCTCGGCACAGTCACATGAAGGTCCATGCGGTCAAGCAGCGGTCCGGAGATCTTTTCCACATACCTCTCCACCTGCTGCCTGGTGCAGCGGCATCTGCCGCTCGGATGTCCGTACCAGCCGCAGCGGCAGGGATTCATCGCGCCCACGAGCATGAAGCGGCTCGGCAGCGTCAGCGAGCCGGCGGCGCGGGTGATGGTCACCTCACCGTCCTCGATGGGTGCGCGCAGCGCCTCCAGCGCGGCACGGTCAAACTCGGGCAGCTCGTCCAGAAACAGCACGCCGTTGTGCGCAAGCGAGATCTCGCCCGGCTTGGGAACGCTGCCTCCGCCCGTCATGGCGACCGCCGAGAGCGTATGGTGCGGCGCACGGAACGGACGCGCAGTGAGCAGGGGATGCGCGCTGTCCGTCAGTCCCGCGACCGACCAGATCTCCGTCGCCTCCAGCGCCTCCTGCCGTGTCATATCGGGAAGGATCGAGGGGAGCCGGCGCGCAAGCATCGACTTGCCCGCGCCGGGCGAGCCGATGAGCAGGAGGTTGTGTCCGCCCGCCGCCGCGATCTCCAGCGCGCGCTTGACATTTTCCTGCCCCATGACGTCGGCAAAATCAGGACCGGCGTTCTCCCCGGCGGGCGCCTCCCACCTAGGTGCCGGCGTGATGGGCTCCTCGCCCCTGAGACTTTTGACAAGCTGTGCGACATCGGAAACGCCGCAGACCGCAAGGTCGTCGGCAAGCGTCGCCTCCGCGGCGTTCGCTGCGGGGACATACAGCGTTTCGATCCCTGCCCGCGCCGCGGCCATTGCCATCGGCAGCACGCCCGAGACCGGACGCAGCGTACCGGTGAGCGACAGCTCACCGACGAACGCCGCGTTTTTCGGAAGCTCCGGAATTTCCCCGGCGCACGCCAAAATACCAAGCAGGATCGGCAGGTCGTAGAGCGTGCCTTCTTTCTTCATGGACGCCGGCGCAAGGTTCACCGTGATATGCGAAACCGGGAACTTGGCGCCGCAGTTTTTGACCGCCGCACGCACGCGCTCGCGCGCTTCCTTGACCGCCGTGTCGCCAAGACCGACCACGTCAAACGCCGGCAGCCCTCCCGAAAGAAAGCACTCCACGGACACCTCGTATCCCGAGATGCCCTGCAAGCCGAGCGAACGTACCGTCGTGACCACATCCCCGCCCCCTTTTGCCGCAGTGCGGCGCAGTTTTGTTTTTTACAGTATACCACAGGCAGGCGCCGGCGCGGTAGAGGTATTCTTATTAAAATTATTAATGAATGATTTTTTAATATTTTATCGTGCAGCGCAAGTTGCGGCACACAAAAAATCATAATTTTGAAAACAGGCACAAATACGGCGCATTTTTTCTGTAGATTATGACAACTCCCATCCAAATTCCTGCAAAAAATATTCATTTTTCCACGAAATTCGCGTTTACACCATGTTTTTTCTGTGCTATAGTATATGTGCTATGTCTTGCGGGTTTATCGCAAAAAATATGCTGTCAAACAGCAAAACCAACAGGAGGGTTCATTTATGGTAAGAAAAATGAAGTCCATGGATGGCAACACCGCTGCCGCGCATGTGAGCTATGCGTTCAGTGAAGTTGCCACGATCTACCCCATCACGCCGTCTTCCCCCATGGCCGACCTTGTCGACCAGTGGTCCGCCAACGGTCTGAAAAACATTTTCGGCACCCAGGTCAAGGTCGTCGAAATGCAGTCTGAAGCCGGTGCTGCCGGTGCCGTTCACGGCTCCCTCGGCGCAGGCGCCCTGACCACCACCTACACCGCGTCCCAGGGTCTTCTTCTGATGATCCCCAACATGTACAAGATCGCGGCCGAGCAGCTGCCCGGCGTCTTCCATGTCTCCGCCCGTACCATCTCCACCCACGCGCTGAACATCTTCGGCGATCACTCCGACGTCATGGCCTGCCGCCAGACCGGTTTTGCCATGCTCTGCGAGGGCAACGTGCAGGAAGTCATGGATCTCAGCCCCGTCGCTCACCTCGCCGCGATTTCCGGCAGAGTCCCGTTCATCAACTTCTTCGACGGCTTCCGTACCTCCCACGAGATCCAGAAGATCGCCGTTTGGGACTATCAGGATCTTGCCGATATGTGCGACATGGAGGCTGTCAAAGCCTTCCGCGAGCATGCGCTCAACCCCGAGCATCCGCATATGCGCGGCTCCCACGAGAACGGCGATACCTTCTTCCAGCACCGTGAGGCCTGCAACCAGTACTATGACGCGCTTCCCGAAGTCGTCGAGCAGTACATGGACAAGATCAACGCCAAGCTCGGCACCGACTACAAGCTCTTCAACTACTACGGCGCTCCCGACGCCGACCGCGTCATCATCGCGATGGGCTCCATCTGCGACGTCGCCGAAGAAGTCATCGACTATCTCAACGCTCACGGCGAAAAGGTCGGTCTCATCAAGGTCCGCCTGTACCGTCCGTTCAAGGCGGAGCGCCTGATCGAGGCCATCCCCGCCACCGTCAGGAAGATCGCTGTCCTCGACCGCACCAAGGAACCCGGCGCACAGGGCGAGCCGCTCTATCTCGACGTGGTCACCGCGCTTGCCAATGCCGGCAAGACCGGCATTCAGGTCATCGGCGGCCGCTACGGTCTCGGCAGCAAGGACACGCCGCCTTCCTCCGTGTTCGCTGTCTATGACGAACTGAAGAAGGACGCTCCCAAGCGCCAGTTCACCATCGGCATCGTGGACGACGTCACCGGTCTCTCCCTGCCCGAGGATAAGGACTGCCCGAACACCGCGGCGGAAGGCACCATCGAGTGCAAGTTCTGGGGTCTCGGCGGCGACGGTACCGTCGGCGCGAACAAGAACTCCATCAAGATCATCGGCGACCATACCGACAAGTATGTTCAGGCCTACTTCCAGTACGACTCCAAGAAGACCGGCGGCGTGACGATCTCGCATCTGCGCTTTGGCGACAAGCCCATCCGCAGCCCGTACTACATCAACAAGGCTGACTTCGTTGCCTGCCATAACCCGTCCTACATCACCAAGGGCTTCAAGATGGTCGATGACGTCAAGCCCGGCGGCGTGTTCATGATCAACTGCCAGTGGACGCCGGAGGAGCTTGGTCAGCATCTCAAGGCGGACGCCAAGCGCTACATTGCCAAAAACAACATCCAGCTCTACACCATCAACGCCATCGACCTCGCCATCGAGATCGGCATGGGCAAGCGCAACAATACCATTCTCCAGTCCGCCTTCTTCGCTCTTGCCAAGATCATGCCCCAGGAGGAGGCCATCGGCTACATGAAGGACGCTGCCACGCACTCCTACCTCAAGAAGGGTCAGGACATCGTGGATATGAACCACAAGGCCATCGACCTCGGCACTACCGCGTTTAAGAAGATTGACATTCCCGCCGATTGGATCAACGCCGTTGACTCCGACGAGACCGTTGCTCTCGAGGGCAAGCCCGAGCTGGTCGCCCAGGTCAGAAACATTCTCGACCCGATCGACCGGATGGACGGCGACAGCCTGCCGGTTTCCGCCTTCATGCCCCATGTCGACGGTCAGTTTGAGCTGGGCGCTTCCGCTTACGAAAAGCGCGGCGTTGCCGTTTCCGTTCCCACCTGGAACGCCGAGAAGTGCATCCAGTGCAACCAGTGCGCTTACGTCTGTCCGCACGCCACCATCCGTCCCTTCGCCATGACCGACGAGGAGGTCAAGGCCGCTCCCGAAGCCGCCAAGATCGTCGATATCAAGGCGGGCAAGGGCAAGGGCGTTTACAAGTTCACCATGGCGGTTTCCCCGCTCGACTGCATGGGCTGCGGCGTTTGCGTGGGCGTCTGCCCGACCGATGCGCTGACCATGGTCGCCCAGGCGGACGAAGCCGCTCAGCAGGACGTCTTCAATTACTGCGTCTCCAAGGTCTCCGAAAAGAAGGAGCTTCAGGACAACACTGTCAAGGGCAGCCAGTTCCACACGCCCCTGCTCGAGTTCTCCGGCTCCTGCGCCGGCTGCGCCGAGACCAGCTATGCCCGTCTTGTCACTCAGCTCTTCGGTGACCGCATGTACATCTCCAACGCCACCGGCTGCTCGTCCATTTGGGGCGGTCCGGGCGCCACGTCTCCCTACTGCACCAACGCCGAGGGCAAGGGTCCCGCATGGTGCAACTCCCTGTTTGAGGATAACGCCGAGCACGGTCTCGGTATGTTCCTCGGTCAGGACAAGATCCGCGAGGATCTCGCCGCGCTGACCCGCCAGCTGCTCGAAGTCCACGCGACCGATGCGCTCAAGTCCGCCGCACAGACCTGGCTCGACACCATGGACGACGGCAAAGCCAACGGCGACGCCACCAAGGCGTATGTCAAGGCGCTTGAAAACAGCATCGCCACCATCGACGAGTGCATCGCCTTCTATGAAAGCGACGCTGCCAGGCAGATGTTCGGCGACAAGCTGCCCGAAATGCTCGCCGCCGAAAAGGCACGCAAGGCAAACGGCGAAAAGTACTGCGACTGCCCGGCCTGCACGCTTGCTCTCGCCATCTATGCCAAGAAGGATTATCTCTCCAAGAAGTCCGTCTGGATCTTCGGCGGTGACGGCTGGGCCTACGACATCGGTTACGGCGGTGTGGACCATGTCCTTGCTTCCGGCAAGAACGTCAACATCTTCGTCTTCGATACCGAAGTCTACTCCAACACCGGCGGTCAGGCCTCCAAGGCTTCCAACATCGGTCAGGTCGCTCAGTTTGCGGCTGCCGGTAAGGAAATCAAGAAGAAGAGCCTCTCCGAAATCGCCATGAGCTACGGCTACGTTTACGTCGCTCAGGTCGCCATGGGCGCCAACCCCGCTCAGACCATCAAGGCCATCACCGAGGCCGAGGCTTACAACGGTCCGTCCCTCATCATCGGCTACAGCCCCTGTGAGATGCACTCCATCAAGGGCGGCATGATGAACTGCCAGAAGGAAATGAAGCGTGCGGTCGACTGCGGCTACTGGAACCTGTTCCGCTTCAATCCCGATGCGGAGCAGAAGTTCACGCTCGATTCCAAGGCGCCCGCCGGCGGCTATCAGGAGTTCCTGATGAACGAAGTGCGTTACTCCCGTCTTACCCGCGAGTTCCCCGATCGCGCAGACGCACTGTTCGAGCGCAACGAGGCTGTTGCCAAGGAGCGTTACGAGCATCTGCTCAAGCTTGTTGAGCTGTACAAGGACTAAGAGCTTCCAAACAAGCTGCCCGAAAGATATTGAGCCGTTATTCAAAAAGGAACTGCCGGAGGATGCCCTCCGGCAGTTCCTTTTTCATGGACTGCACGCTTCGTGAGAAGCGTTTTTGCCGCGCCTATGCCGCGCGAAAACGGCTCGAATTGATTGCCGCCGCGTCCGGCGCAAAATCTGCGCGGTATTTTCAAAATTGAAGTAGCTTTTTTGTGAAAATGTGGTACAATACCACCGATACCAACTATGAAAGAGGCTTTGCGCTATGGAATTTGTGGCAAACGGCAAAAAGAACGTTGCAATCGAAACTTCCACCGGCGTGTATCTGCGCCATGCGATCCGGACCCACTTCGTCGAGATCGGCGAGGATTACATCGAGCTGGTCAACCGCTATGTCAAACCGCTCTATGAGGAGGGCGACCTGCTGAGCATCAGCGAAAAGATCATCGCGCTGTGCCAGAAGCGCGTGGTGTACCGCAAGGACATGAAGATCTCCTGGCTTGCCAAATTCCTCAGCCGCTTTGCCATTCAGCACAACTCCGCCGGCATCGGCGTGGGCGAGGTGTGCAAGATGCAGTACGCCATCGACAAAAAGGGCGCGTGGAGGGTCCTGTGGGCGGCGATCTGCGCCGGCTTCGGCAAGCTCTTCGGCAAGCACGGCATCTTCTACGATATGGTCGGCATGGAGGTCACCGGTCTCGACGGCTTCTATCCCGATGTATTCCCCGTTTACGGAGAATACGGCATCGAGATCCCGGACGATCCCGCCGGTGTGTGCAATGAGATTTGGGAAAAGACCGGCGTGCGTGCGATGATCGTTGACGCGAACGACTTAACGCGCGACATTCTCGGCAAGGCTGACTGCGTGGAGCTTTCCGACGAGCAGCTCTGTGAGATCATCCGGGACAATCCCGCCGGACAGGACGACCAGTGTACGCCGTTTATCCTGATCCGCAAAAAGGCTGAATAAACAAGGCAAAGCGCCCCGACCGCACGGTCGGGGCGCTTTTTTATCAGGAATTTTCTTTTGCCAGCTGCAAAAATTCCTCCACAGCCGCCCTTCCGCCGGCGGCAACGGAGGATTTCCCCGCCGACAGCTTCAGCTCCGCTCCCTCCATCGTGCGGCAGACGCCGCCCGCCTCGCGCACGATCAGCATGCCCGCGGCGTAGTCCCACGGGGAAAGGGCAAGCTCGAAGTACACGCCCGCGCGTCCTGCGGCGGCGGAGCAGAGATCCAGCGCCGCGCTGCCCTCGCGCCGCACGTCGAGACTTGCTTCAAACGCTTTGCGCGCAAGCTGGAAGCAGCGCGGCGCAAGCGTCACGTCGTAGGGCGTGCTGCCGAAGCAGACAATGGTTTCACAGAGCGGTCCATCGTCGGCATGGATCGGTTTGCCGTTGAGAAACGCGCCGCCGCCGAGCGTCGCGGTGAACAGTTCCCCGGCATAGGGATTGTAGATCGCCGCCGCCTTCAGCTCGCCGCGCTCGGCGTAACCGACGGAGATGCAGCTGTGGCGAAAGCCGCGGACAAAATTCATCGTGCCGTCGATCGGATCGATGACAAAAAGCTGCGCGGCTTCGATGTCGTCCCTGCGCTCCTGCTCCTCGCAGAAAAAGCGCGCCTGCGGCGCCGCTTCGCGCAGCCGCCGCATCAGCAGCTCCTGCACCCTGCGGTCGCATTCCGTCACCACGTCGCGGCACGAGCTTTTCTTCTCCGCCATGACGCCGTGCGCCTCCAGCATCAGCTTCGCCGCCTCGTGTGCGGCGTCCGTCATATGCTGCAAAACGATCGTTTTGTCCATGCTCTCAATTCCTCTCCAGATAGATCATCAGCGCCGCGAGATCGGCAGGGCTGACGCCGGAAATGCGCCCCGCCTGCCCCAGGTTCTGCGGACGGATCGCAGCGAGCTTTTCGCGCGCTTCAAGCCGCAGCCCGTCGATGCTCTGGTAGTCGATGCCCTCGGGCAGCGTTCTGCGCTCCAGCCGCGCAAATTCCGCGACCTCCGCCATCTGGCGGCGGATGTAGCCCTCATACTTGACCGCGATCTCCACGCTTTCGGCAAGCGCCTTCGGAAACGCCGCACAGCCGTCGTCAAACGCGCGCAGATCGTCGTAGCGGAGCTGCGGTCGGCGCAGCAGCGCAATGAGCGGACTGCCGTCGCGCACCTCCGCCGTGCCGCGTGCGCGCAAAAGCGCGTTGAGCCTGTCCGACGCGCCCACGCCCGTATGCTCCAAACGCCTGATCTCGCGGTCGATCGTTTCATATTTTTCCCTGACGGCGGCAAGCTGCGCATCGGAAACAAGACCGATGCGGTGTCCGATCCCGGAGAGACGCTCGTCGGCGTTGTCCTGCCGCAGCACAAGGCGGTATTCGCTGCGCGAGGTCATGATGCGGTACGGCTCATTCGTGCCCTTGGTCACAAGATCGTCAATGAGCGTGCCGATGTAGGACTGCTCACGCCCCAAAATGAGGGGCGCTTCGCCCTTGATCTTGAGCGCCGCGTTCACGCCCGCGACAAAGCCCTGCACCGCCGCCTCCTCGTAGCCGGACGAGCCGTTGAACTGCCCTGCGCCGTAAAGTCCGGAAATGCGTTTGAGCTCCAGCGTGGGGCGAAGCGCCGTGGGGTCGATGCAGTCATATTCGATGGCGTATGCCGGGCGCATCATCTCCGCGTGCTCCAGCCCGGGTACGGAGTGCAGCATCTGAAGCTGCACCTCCTCGGGCATGGAGGAGGAAAAGCCCTGAATATACAGCTCGTCCGTGTCAAGTCCCATCGGCTCGATGAAAAGCTGATGGCGCTCTTTATCGGGAAAACGGACGATCTTCGTTTCGATACTCGGGCAGTAGCGCGGACCGACGCCCTCGATGACGCCGGAGTAGATCGGGCTTCTGTCCAGATTCTCACGGATGATGCGGTGCGTCTCCTCGCTCGTGTAGGTCAGGTAGCACACCGCCTGGTTGCGCGGCGCAGCGGCGGTGGAAAATGAAAACGGGATCGGCGTTTCGTCGCCGTCCTGCCGCTCCATCCCGGAAAAATCGACGCTGCGCGCGTTGACGCGCGGCGGCGTGCCGGTCTTGAAGCGGCGCAGCGGCAGCCCCAGCGCCGCAAGCTTTCCGGCAAGCGTCACGGAGGCGTGCATGCCGTCAGGTCCGCCGGAGCATACGCATTCGCCCACGATCGTGCGTCCGGCAAGGTACGTTCCCGAGCAGAGGATGACGGCTTTCGCCTCATATACGCCGCCGGTGCTCGTCACGACGGACTTGACCTTCCCGTCCTCCACGCGCAGGTCGACGACCTCCGCCTGGCGGAGGAGCAGGTTTTCCTGCGCTTCCAGCGTGTGCTTCATAATGCTCTGATATTTGCGGCGGTCCGCCTGCGCGCGCAGCGACCACACCGCGGGACCTTTGCCGCGGTTTAAAAGGCGGTACTGGATACACGCCTGATCCGCAGCCTTTGCCATCTCGCCGCCGAGCGCGTCCAGCTCACGCACGAGGTGTCCTTTGCCCGTGCCGCCGATGGCAGGATTGCAGGGCATGTTGCCCACCGCGTCAAGGTTCATGGTAAAGCACACCGTCTTCATGCCGAGACGCGCCGACGCGAGCGCCGCTTCGATCCCTGCGTGTCCCGCGCCGATGACGGCAACATCATAGCTGCCGGCAAAAAACTCCTGCATGCACTCAGCCCCTTTCCCATGTAATGACCGCCACCTGCGGACGGTTGAAAATACGCGGCACAAAGCGCGGCGAGTTGCCGAGCCCACGACTGACAAAAAGCGCCGCGCCGTTGTCCTCGTAAAGTCCCGCCGTATGCGTGGGAAACAGATTGTGCTGCGTGCCGAACAGCCCGCCGAAAAACGGCAGGCGCCAGATGCCGCCGTGTCCGTGCCCGGAGACCGTCAGATCCGCGCCGAGCAGACTGTACTGCGTTTCAAAGCGGTCGTTCCGGTGCGCCAGCAGCACCCAGTACACCTCGCCGTAAGCGGCGTACACCTCAGAGGCGAGCGTCTCCGGCGTTTTCTGATCGGCATAACCGTTGGGATCGTCGATCCCCGCAAGCACGACGGTATCGCCGCCGCGCTCGATAGGCACAAATTCGTTCGACAGCACCGTCACGCCGGCAGCGCGCAGCGTTTTCTTCAGCTCCGGCACGATACCGCTCGCCCACTCGTGGTTTCCGGTGACGTAATAGGTCGGCGCGATGGCGCTGAGCGCCGAAGCAAGCGATGCGCTGTACTCCTGCGCGTTTTGCGTGTGCTCGTCCACAAGATCGCCGGTCAAAAAGATCGCGTCGGGCGATTGCTCCGCAACGGCGGCGAGAAGCCTTTCGTTGTCTTTTCCGAACGTCTTTCCGTGCAGATCGCTCAGCACCGCGGCGGTAAACCCGTCAAAGCCCTCGGGCAGGTGCGCCGAGCGGCAGGTAAACGTTTCCGTCTGCAGGCTCACGTTGCCCCGGATCAGCGCGCCGAGCAGCAGCGCCGCCAGCACCAGGACGAGCCGCCGCGCTCTATGCGGTTTTTCGTGCGTTTTGCCATAGCTTCTCCAAACGATAAAAATACCTCTCGCCGCTCCGTCCTTCGCGCGGGTGCGCGGCAAAGGGTAAAGGGCAGCGGAAAGCTGCCCTTTATTGTATCACATGCTTTTATGGGGAACAAGGAAATTATTCCGCGCTCTTCAGACTTTCCACCATATCGATCTTCTTCATCTTAAAATGAGCGATCAGATTCACCAGGAAGGAGAACAGCGCCGTCAGCACCGCGGCGTACAAATAGCTTTTCGGATCGGTCTCGCGACCGAACATCATCAGGTCGATCTCCGTGGAAAGGACCAGCCATGTGTGCAGATAGTGTCCCATCAGGATGCCAACCGCAATGCCGATGAACGTCAGCACAATGTTTTCGCGGTAGACGTAGGCTGACACCTCGCCGTCATAGAACCCGAGCAGCTTGATCGTTGCCAGCTCGCGCAGACGCTCGGTAATGTTGATGTTGGACAGATTGTAGAGCACCACCACCGCCAGCGCCGCCGCAGCAAGAATGACGATGACCACCACGAAGTCGATCCTCTCCATACTATGCTGATAGGTGTCCTGTGTATCTCTCATGCGCGTGGTGGCCGCCACGCCGTTGAGACTCAGCAATTCTTCAAACAGCGCGCTGCAAAGCTCCTCGTCGTCGCTCTCCAGCGTCAGCAGATACGCGCCCGTCTCCGCCGGCGTGCCGAAGGTCCTTTCATAATAGCCCGGCGTCATGTAAATAAAATGCCCCGTGTAGTGCTCAAAAATTCCCGCAACGGTCACGTTCGCGCGCGCATCGCCGTCAACAAGGAAGGTGTCGCCCACCGTGATACCCAACAGCTCGCTGAGCTTCTGGTCGATGTAAACGCCGCCGTCATCCAGCGTGATCGTTTCGCCGGTCTTGCAGTCGTACAGCTCCATAAAGCGCGGCAGGTCGCCGGGCTGCAGCACCTCGACGTAGGCGGTGACGGAATAGTCGTCCGACGCCGCCGTAGCGGAGCTGATGTCGCAGCGGGCGAGATCTGTCACGCGCGCGTCCGTTGTGAGAAATTCCTCGATCGCTTCGCGCTCCTCGCTCAGCACACTGTCGGAAAGCACGACCTGCGCCGTATAGTGGAACAGTTCGCTGTACTGGCGCGACATCGTGTAGAGGATCGACGAGCGCAGACCGAAGCCCGCGATGATCAGCGCCGTGCAGCCGCCGATGCCGATGACCGTCATCCAAAAGCGCTTCTGATAGCGGAAGAGGTTGCGCGCCGTGACCTTGTGGATAAACTTCAAACGCTTCCACAGGGGTCTGATGTACTCCAGAAAGACGCGCTTGCCCGCCTTCGGCGTGCGCGGACGCATCAGGCTCGCCGGCACCTCGCGCAGCGTGGACAGGCACGCCCACAGCGTGGAGACCGTCGTGCAGACGACTGCCGCCAGTACGGAGAATACGGAAATGCCCGGATAGGCGCGCAGCTCGATATCCGGCACCTGATACATGATCTGATAGGCCGTGAAGATCATTTTGGGGAAGACCGTGTAGCCGATCAGAAGTCCCAGCACGCCGCCGATCACGCTCGGCAGCAGACCGTAGCCGATGTACTTCGCGGAAATCGCAAGGCGGCTGTAGCCCAGCGCCTTGAGCGAGCCGATCTGAATGCGCTGCTCCTCGACCATGCGCGTCATCGTCGTCAGGCACACCAGCGCCGCGACCAGGAAAAAGATGACCGGGAAGACAGAGGCAAGGTTGCCCATGCGGTCGGCGTCCTGCCCGAAGCCCGTGTAGCCGGGGTTGTAGCTGCGGCTCATCACGTACCATTCGCCATGCTCGATCTCCGCGACCTTGCGGCGCGCATCGGCGATCTCACGCTCCGCGTCGGCGATTTTTTCCTCCGCTTCGCTTTTGGCGTCCAAATACTCCTGATAGCCGTCGCGGTATTCCTGCTCACCGTCGCGCAGCTCGACCAGCGCGTCGGCAAGCTCGGTTTCCGCGTCCGCGATCTCGTCAAGACCGTCATAGTATTCTCTCCAGCCGTCGTCCAGCTCCCTGCGCGCATCGCGCAGCTCCTGCTCACCGTCGCGCAGCTCGATCAACGCGTCGGCAAGCTCCTGCTCCGCGTCCTCCAGCTCCTGCTCCGCGGAGCGAAGCTCCTTTCTGCCGCTTTCATACTGCTCCCAGCCGTCGTCCAGCTCCGCCCGCGCGGAGACGAGCTGCTGATAGCTCGTTTTGACCGCATTGGCGTCTTGCGGGATGTCCTCCTCGCTCGCTTCCAGCTGCCGGAGCGTCTCCCGCGCGCTTTGGCGCGTCATGCCCTGCGCGGCAAGCCCGGCATCGATCTGGGCAAGCGCGGCGTCGACCTGCGCCTGCTGGGCGAGCAGAGTTTTCTCCTGTATACGAAGCGCTGCAAGCTGCTTCGACTTTTCTTCCGTGAGCTCATCCTGCTCCAGCAGCGCGATGCTTTCCCGCACCTCGCCGATCGCCGCGTCAAGCTGTGCCTTGCTGCTCTCCAGCTCGTCAAGCAGCTTGACCGTGCTGCGCAGCTGCGTGATCTGCGCGCGCAGAGCGTTCAGCGCTGCGTCCACGCGGGTGTGCACCTCGCCGGAGGAGCCCTCTTTCACCAGCGCTCTGCCCAGCTCGTCTGCGCTCGCGCAGCCGCTCGAGTGCAAAAGATAGTCTTCTGCAAACGCGTCAAAGGCGTCCTTGCCCTCCTGATACTCCGCTTCGCCGTCCTCCAGCTTGCGGCGGGCGCTTTCCAGCTCCGCAAGACCGTCCTGGTATTCGGCAAGACCGTCCTCGTATTTCTTTTTGCCGTCCTCGTATTTCTCCGCGCCGTCACGCAGCTCCTCCACGCCGTCGGCATACTCCTGCTCGCCGTCCTGCAACTCGATATACGCGTCCGCGACCTCGATCTTGGCGTCGGCAAGCTCCTGTACGCCGTCGCGATACTCCTGCCAGCCGTCGTCCAGCTCTTTGCGCGCATCGGCAAGCTCGCGCTCGGCCTTGCCCAGCTCCTCGTCGGCTTCGGCTTTGGCGTCGTCCAGCTTCTGCTGCGCGTCGTCCAGCTTCTCCGTCGCCTCGTCCACAAGCTCGTCATGGCGCAGCGCGGCACGCTCGTCGCCCAGCGGCTCAAGCGCGTCGATCACGGCGTCAACGGAATCGTCATACTCCTCATAAAACGCGGTCAGCTCCGCCGCGCCCTTTACGCGCAGATTGATCGCCGTGTAGTAATCGAGCGAAAACGCGTCCTTCGGCAGATACAGGTACGCCTTCACCGTGCCGGCGCCGAGCGTGGAGGTGCCGCGCTCAACGCTGAAATAGACCGGGGAGCGGATCGTACCGACGACCTTGAAGCGCTCATGCCGGAGCGCGTCCTCCATCTGCTCGGACGGCGTGAGCGTGATGCTGTCCCCGAGCTCGATGTCAAGCTGGTCAAGCAGCATCTCCTCGACCACGCACTCGTCTGTCCTTTGCGGCATGCGCCCCTCCCGCAAGGCCACGTTGCTGATGTCGCAGTCGGTGAGGGAATAGACCTTCGCCACGAGGTCGGCATCGTCCGACGCCGCGTAGGCGTCGATCACGTACACCGCCTCGCCGGACTCCACCTCTTCGCACGCGAGGAGCGCGGCAAGGTCGCCGTCCGTCAGTCCGAGGTTGGACAGCACCTGAATGTCGGCAAGGTGCAGCGAATCCGCGTAATCGTCGCCGGTGCGCTTCATGTCCGGCGCAGTCGCCCTGAGCCCGGAGAGGAACGCGACCGAAAGCGCCACCAGGATCAGAATCGACAAAAAGCGGCTTCTTGTGTTGCGGATCTCGCGCAGGAAATCCTTGTTCATGGCGCTGCGCATCGTGCGTTCCTCCTTCCCTCAAAGTTCAAACTGTTTTTTACCACTCGATGTTTTCCACCGGCGTGGGTGTGTCATTCGTCACCATTTCCGCGACCGTGCCGTTTTTGATGCGGATCACGCGGTCAGCCATCGGCGTAAGCGCGCTGTTGTGCGTGATGACCACGACCGTCACGCCCTTCTGCCGGCAGGTGTCCTGCAGGAGCTTTAAGATCTGCTTGCCCGTGATATAGTCCAGCGCGCCCGTCGGCTCGTCGCACAGCAGCAGCTTGGGATTCTTGGCAAGCGCGCGGGCGATCGCCACGCGCTGCTGCTCGCCGCCGGAGAGCTGTCCGGGGAAGTTGTTCGCGCGCGCGGAGAGCCCGACCTCCTCCAACACGGTACCCGCATCGAGCGGATCGCGGCAGATCTGCGCGGCAAGCTCCACGTTCTCAAGCGCCGTGAGGTTGCCCACGAGGTTGTAAAACTGGAACACAAAGCCGATGTCGTGGCGGCGGTAGGTCGTGAGCTGGCGGGAATTATAGCCGCTCACCTGTGCGCTGTCCACAAGGATCGTCCCCTCCGTGCAGGCGTCCATGCCGCCGAGCATGTTCAGCACCGTCGTCTTTCCTGCGCCGGAGGGTCCCACGATCACGCAGAACTCCCCGCGTTCGATATGAAAACTGATATGATCCACGGCGCGGATCTCGACCTCGCCGCTGTGATAGACCTTGGAAACATCCTGAAAGCTGACAAAAGGCTCCATTTCCGTCTCTCCTTGTCGAAATATACGATCATTTTAATTATAGGGTCATACGCTTCCGTTTGCAAGGGGTTGTTTGTCTATCCTGCATGAATTTTGTGTGAACTTTTTGGATAAAACCGTGAAATTCGAAGCTTGTTTCGCAAAATCCCCTATGGTACAATAACGATGAAATCTGAAAAAGGAAAGGAGCGTGAGAACCACTATGATGGAAAACTTCATCGCGTATGATGTCGACGACATGATCTTCGGCGACATTCGGCAGATCGTCAGCGAGCGCTGAGCGGTATTGCCATCGGAAGGAACCACGCGAGAACGCGTGGCTTTTTTGTTTTTATCGCCGAATTTGGCGTTTAATAGAACCCCGGCACGGCTTTGCCACGCGAAGCAGGCAATTTTCGCGCGGAACGGGGAATTTTTCTTGCGTTTATCATGCTGTTATGATACAATTTTTCGGCTAATGAAGAACCGACAAGGAGAAATGACGATGGCAGTGATCGAATACGACGGCTATAAGCAGAAGCTGCTTGCCATGGACGAAACCTTTGAAAATCTCTACAAGGCGCTTGAGATCGAGTCTGCCCGGCACGAGATCGAGCGGCTGGAGCTGGAAGCCCATGAGGAGGGCTTTTGGAACGATCTGGAACGTTCCCAGAAAAACCAGATGCGCTCCAAGCAGCTGCAAAACAAGGTCCACCGCTACGAAAAGCTGCTCTCCTCCCGCGACGACCTGCTTGCCCTCATTGAGATGGGCACTGAGCTGGACGACGACAGCTTGCTGCCTGAGCTGCAGGAGGGCTATGCGGAGCTGGAAAAGCGTATGGAGGAAGCGCGTCTTGCGACGCTGCTCTCCGGCGAATACGACAACTGCAACGCGATTTTGACCTTCCACGCCGGCGCCGGTGGTACCGAGGCGCAGGACTGGGCGCAGATGCTTTACCGTATGTATATGCAGTGGAGCAACAAGCATGGCTTCGAGTTTGAAATGCTGGACTATCTTGACGGAGACGAAGCCGGTCTCAAGAGCGCGACCGTCATGGTCAAGGGCGAAAACGCCTACGGATATCTCAAGGGCGAAAACGGCGTGCACCGCCTGGTGCGTGTTTCTCCGTTCGACGCCAACGCCCGCCGTCAGACCTCCTTTGCCGCGCTCGAGGTCATGCCCGAGCTGCCGGAGGACATCGAGGTCGAGATCCGTCCCGAGGACATTGAAATGCAGGTCTACCGTTCCAGCGGCGCCGGCGGTCAGCACGTCAACAAGACCTCCTCCGCCGTGCGTCTGATCCACAAGCCCACCGGCATCGTCACCGCCTGCCAGACGCAGCGTTCCCAGTTCCAGAACCGCGACTACGCCATGCAGATGCTCAAATCCAAGCTGATGGAGCTCAAGCTCCAGCAGCACGCGGAGAAGATCAGCGACATCAAGGGCGTGCAGCTCAAGATCGAATGGGGCAGCCAGATCCGCTCCTATGTCTTCATGCCTTACCAGCTCGTCAAGGACACGCGCACCGATTACGAAACCGGCAACATTCAGGCGGTCATGGACGGCGACCTGGACGGCTTCATCAACGCTTACCTCACCAAATCCGCCAACGGCGAACTGAAAAAATAAAAATTCGCCGCCGGCAAGGCGGCGAATTTAATGTGTGTGCTTATGGAAAACAATCTCAGAGAAAATAAAATGGGCACGATGCCCGTCGGGAAGCTTCTTTTCACCATGGCCTGGCCGATGATGCTCTCCATGCTCTTTCAGGCGCTTTACAATATTGTGGACAGCTACTTTGTCGCCAAGCTCTCGCAGGACGCGCTCAACGCCGTGTCCCTCGCGTTTCCGCTGCAAAGCCTGTGCATTGCCTTTTCCAGCGGAACGGGCGTCGGCATGAACGCGCTGCTCTCCCGCTCGCTGGGTGAGAAAAATCAGAAAGCCGCCGACCGGGCCGCCAACACCGGCATTTTCCTCTTCCTCTGCAATGCCGCGCTCTTTGCGCTCATCGGGTTGACCCTTGCAGGACCCTTCTTCCGCTTCCAGACGAAAAATGCACAGATCATTGCCTACGGTACGGATTATGTCCGCATCTGTCTGGGACTGTCGCTCGGACTTTTCATGCAGATGTGCATGGAGCGCCTGCTCCAATCCACCGGCCGCACCAACCTTGCCATGATCGCGCAGATCACCGGCGCCGCGATCAACATGATCCTCGACCCGATCATGATTTTCGGTCTGTTCGGCTTCCCGCGGCTTGAGGTCGCAGGCGCCGCGGTGGCGACCCTGTGCGGTCAGTTTATCGGCGCTGCAATCGGCGTTTTCCTCAACATCCGGAAGAATGCGGAGATCCACCTGCGCCTGCGCGACATCCGACCGCATAAAAGGACTGCGGCGGAGATTTACGCCATTGGCATTCCGTCGATCATCATGCAGTCCATCGGCTCTGTGATGACCTTCGGCATGAACAAGATCCTCATCTCCTTCACCGAGGCCGCGACCGCCGTGTTCGGCGCGTACTTCAAGCTTCAAAGCTTCATCTTCATGCCGGTGTTCGGGCTCAACAACGCCATGGTTCCCATCGTCGCGTATAACTACGGCGCGGCGAAGCCTGAGCGCCTCAAAAAGGCTGTCAGGCTCACCATTGCGACTGCCGTCTGCATCATGAGCATCGGCTGTGGGCTCTTTGAGCTGATCCCATCGCAGCTGCTCGGTCTGTTTGCCCCGTCGGAGGAGATGCTCTCCATCGGCACGACGGCGCTGCGCATCATCGGCATACATTTTCCCTTTGCGGGCTTCTGCATCATTGCGGGAAGCGTCTGTCAGGCGCTCGGCAAGCCCGTCTATGCGCTCATCAACTCCGTCTGCCGCCAGATCGTCGTACTGCTGCCGGCGGCCTTTCTGCTGTCGCTGACGGGAAGGCTGGAGCTTGTCTGGTTTGCCTTCCCCATCGCGGAGGTCTCGTCCGTCATTCTCAATTCCGTTTTCCTGCGCAGGACCTACCGCGCCAGACTCGGCAGCGCGAAGCCGCAACAATGAAACCGCACAAAAAAAGAACGGCTTTCGCCGTTCTTTTTTGTTGTCGTTTTAATGGTTCAACTGAGCTGCTTTTTGATCACGCCCGCTTTTTCCAGCGCCATGACCAGCACCGGAATCAGCACGATATGCACAATGATGCCCGGCACGGCCTTTGTAAACGCCCCTGCCAGGAACGCCGCCCATGTAAAGGCATTGCCCTGCGCGGTCATGATGCACTTCATCGTCACGCCCCATACGATGCGTCCGGCAAGCATCGCCGCGATGAGCGAGAGGTAAATGCCACCCTTTTTCCTGTTCAATCTGCGGTAAAGAAGTCCGGACACCAAACCGTAAGTCAAAAGCTCGGTGCACATGCCGAACGCCGTCGGGAACTGCGGCATGCCGAACAGCGCATGGCGCAGCAGCGGCGCGACCGCGCCCACCGCTCCTGCCCACCACGGACCGCACAGAAAGCCTGCCAAAAACACGGGAATGTGCATGGGGCTGAGCATACTGCCGATCTGCGGGATCTGTCCGGTCAGAAACGGCAGCACCATGCACAGCGCAAGGCACAGCGCCGACCAGGCAAGGCGGCGGATACTGTCTTTCTGAAAAGCTGCGGTTGTCTTCATATTCTTTTCCTCATCTCTTTCTGCCTGTGACCTGATACATCTTCTCATCGGAGATGCGCACCGTCACGTCAAAATACGGGGCGAACAGTGCCGCAAGCTCCTCACACCCCAAAAGCCCGACCGAGACGCCCTTCGCCCGTCCGGCATGGTGCGCGTGCAGCTGTGCGCGGCTCATGCCGTGCGCCACGGTGAGCGTTCCGCCCGGTCTGACCCATTTGGCAAGCGCCCCGACGGTTCGCTTCGGCTCGGGAAAATGCGGAAAGGCGTTGTAGACCATCACGCAGTCGAACTGCTTTTCAAAAGGATAGCTCTCCGCGTCGCCGCAGATGACCTCGATGGGCAAGCCTTCTGCTTTGCCGCGTGCGATCCTTGCCATTTCGGGCGAGAGGTCGATCGCCGTTACGCTTTTTACGCCGCGCGCAAGATAGTCCGGAAACAGCACGCCCGTGCCGCAGGCGACGTCGAGCACGGTGCTGCCCTCGCCGACACATGCGCCGTCGAGGATGCGCGCGATGACCTCATCCGAGCGGAGCATTCCCGCGTCCCAGTCCGGTGCGCAGGCGTCAAAAAATTGCCGCACGGTCTCTTTGTCCATGGCCGTTCTCCGTTTCTTTTGATACCCTCAGCGGAGAAAGGGCAACACGGTTTTTCAGGGCGTCTTGACCGCTGTCAGGCGCATTGTCCTTTGCCCGCTGAGGGTATGCCCAGTATAAAGCGCGTCTGTATTTTTCCGCAAGCCCCCCGGGGGGATAAATCATTACTTTTTTTGTTGCTTTTTTTCGTACAACTTCCCGCCTGCCGATGCATATACTGTTCAGGTGAACAATTTTGCAAGGAGGCACAGCGTATGAGAGAGAAGGATCTTTGTTGCGGCGATGTGGATGACATGATCTTCCAGGACGAATGGTTCGTCAGTGAGCGATAACAAACGCTCTGCACGCGAGTGCAGAGTTTAGCCTGTCGAGAACCCCGGTTGCACATTAGGCGGCAACCGGGTTTCTCGACAGGCTAAAGGGGAGAACCCCTTAAACATCCCCCGTGCTTTTGCTGAAACTGCGCTGCTTTCCTGTTCGGCACAACAGCTTTGCATTGTTTTCTGCACCCGCGCCGCTGCCGCTTATGCCGTTATTGGTTTGGCTTTTTGCGCCCCGCCAGCCGCGCCTCGGCGGGTACAAATTTGCAGGTGGTTCGCCTGTACCAAAGAAAAAATTCGCACCCACCGAGGCGCACCTCCGTTGGTGTCGGGCAGTTATGCTTTGGACGGCAGGAGCGGCAGCGGAAAAAGAGACGGCATGTATTGTTACGCTGCGCCGAACAGGGCTGCACGCGCTCGCAATTTGTCGGCGGGGATACCAAAGGGGTGTCCCCTTTGGGGCATCTTTGGTGACTTTCTGTGCAAGCAGAAAGTTACCCGCTCCGGAGAGCGGAACACCCCCCTTTTCCGCCACCGGCGAAGGCTTGAAAGCCTTGTAAAAATACATAGAGTTATAATAACTCCGTTTTTGTTTCAGGATAAAGAGCGAATCTAAAATAGATTTACAATAACTCTATGGAGGGTTTGCAAAGATGGACAAATCGAATGAAAAGCATTTCGGACTCCGTGTGGACGGCACGATTTTAGCAAAATTTCGTTATGTTTGCGGCTATACGGGACGTTCGGCCAACAGCCAGATCATTCAGCTGATGCTGAAATTTATCGCAGATTACGAAAAAGAACACGGGAAAATACAGACGGAAGACCTCAAGGGATGAAAATAGCGATATGAAGAAGCGTAAGGAGTATCTTCTTGACCTGCTGTTTCCGCCGAAGTGCGCATTCTGCGGCGAGCACGGCGTACACGGCGTGTGCCCGAAGTGCGAAAGGGCGCTTCCCTACTGCGAAACGCCGCTGCACGAGCGCACGGGCATCGGAACGTGCGTGGCGCCGCTCCGCTATGACGGCGCCGTGCGCGACTCGCTGCTGCGCTTTAAGTTCCGCGGCGGACGCGGCAATGCGGAAGGCTACGGAACGCTTTTGGCGCAGACGGTGGCGGAGCAGTACGGCGGGGCGTTTGAGGTCGTGACCTACGTTCCCGTGTCGGACAGACGCAAGCGCGTGCGCGGTTACGACCAGGCGTTTCTTTTGGCAAAAGAGACCTGCCGCGCCTGGGACACCGAGCCGGTGACGCTGCTTCGCAAAACGCGCGACAATCCCGCGCAGTCCTCGCTTTCCTCTCCAGAGGAGCGCAGGGCGAATGTGCTCGGCGTATATGAAGCGGTGAATACGGAGGCGATAAAAGACGCAAGGATCCTGCTCATCGACGATATTTTGACGACGGGCGCCACGCTGCGCGAATGCGTGCGCGTACTCAGGGAGGCGGGCGCGCAGAGCGTCCTTTGCGCAACGCTTGCCGCAAGCGACGAAAAATAAGGAAGAAAAAACGGAAATTGGCACAAGACTGTCGGCACATATCGCGCTCAAAAACACGCATAATGCTATTGCAAACTTTATTTTAAGCCGTTATAATACAAATATATTGGGAAAATATGGGGCACTCCCCGTTGCAGTTTTCAGAAAGAGCAAAAGAGGTAAAGAGCTATGTGTGCATTCGCAAAAGATATCGGTATCGACCTCGGTACCGCGTCGGTTTTGGTATATGTGAAGGACAAGGGTATCGTCCTCAACGAGCCGAGTGTCGTTGCGGTCGATAAAAACAGCGGCAAGCTTTTGAAGGTCGGCGCGGAAGCGCAGGCGATGCTCGGTCGTACGCCGGGCAACATCATTGCGATCCGTCCGCTGCGCGAAGGCGTCATTTCCGACTATGAAGTCACCGAGCGCATGATCAAGGAATTCATTCACAAGGTCGTAGGGTTCCAGTTCTTCAAGCCGCGCATCATCATCTGCGTTCCGTCCGGCATCACCGAGGTGGAGGAGCGCGCCGTCATCGACGCCGGCATTCAGGCCGGTGCGCGCCGCGTGTACCTCATTGAGGAGCCTGTTGCCGCCGCCATCGGCGCCGGCATCGACATTGCCAAGCCGGACGGACACCTGATCATCGACATCGGCGGCGGTACGTCCGATATCGCCGTGATCTCTCTTTCCGGCGTGGTCGAGTCTGCGTCCATCAAGGTCGCCGGCGACCAGTTCAATGAATCGGTCATCAAGTATATGCGCAAGAAACACAACCTGCTCGTCGGTGAGCGCACGGCAGAGGAGATGAAGATCCGGATCGGCTGCGTGTTCCCGCCCGAGGAGGAGACTTCCATGGAAGTCAAGGGTCGCTGCCTGCTCACCGGTCTTCCCAAGCTGATCTCCGTCACCTCCACCGAGATGATGGACGCCTTCGAAGAACCGGTCGAACGCATTATGGAAGCGATCCACCAGGTGCTTGAGCGCACGCCGCCCGAGCTGGTGGCGGATATTTCCACCAACGGCATCGTCATGACCGGCGGCGGCAGCCTGATCAAGGGCTTCGACAAGCTGGTCACCGCGCGCACCGGCATTCATACGGTCGTTGCGGAAAATGCCATTCAGTGCGTCGCGCTCGGCACGGGCAAGAGCCTTGAAAGTATCGGCGAAATGCAGGACGGCACGATGAACCTCAGCCGCAGAAAGCAGATCAATTGACAAAGGAAAAGCTCCCGGTTTTCGGGAGCTTTTTTGCACGGCAAAGGAAAAGGATCCGTGAAGGAGCGGCTGCTCCTTCACGGATCCTTTTATCTGTATGGGGTGAAGAAAACGGGAGGTTTGCTCCGCGCGCCGCGCTCAGACGACGGCAAAGAACTTGACGAGGAACAGCGCGGAGATGATGTAGGTCAGAGCGGAGACCTCCTTCGCCTTGCCGGAGAAGACCTTGATCACGGTGTAGCAGATCATGGCAAGACCGATGCCGTGACCGATGGAGCCGGAGATGGGCATGGCAAGAAGCATGATGAACACGGGGACGATCTGGTCGATGTCATCGAAATCGATGTTCTTAAGACCCTGAAGCATCAGGATACCGACGTAGATCAGCGCAGCGGAAGTAGCGGCTGCGGGGATGATGGCGGCGATCGGCGCGATGAACATGCAGGCGAGGAACATGAAGGCTGCGGTGAGGGCGGTCAGACCGGTGCGTCCGCCGGCCTCGACGCCGGAAGCGGACTCAACGAAGGTCGTGACAGTGGAGGTACCGGTCATGGCGCCGGCAACCGTACCGACCGCGTCGGAGAGCAGGGCTTCCTTCATCTTGGGCATGTTGCCGTCCTTGTCGGTCATGCCGGCGCGGGAGGCGGTGCCGACGAGCGTGCCGATGGTATCGAACATGTCGATCATGCAGAAGGTGATGATCAGGGTGATGGCGGTGAACCAGCCAAGCTGCAGGAAGCCGGCAAAGTCAAACTTGAAGAGCGTGGTGGAGACCATGTCGGCGAACGGCGGCAGGAAGGAAGCCGTTGCCAGGGATGCGAACGGATTGACATGGAAGAAAATGGCTTCGCCTGCCCAGTAAATGACGGAGGCGACGAGCATGCCGAGAAGAACCGCTGCCTTGATGCCCTTCTTGGCGAGAAGGATGATGACGAACAGACCGATGAACATGGTGGCGACGGTCAGGATCATGGTGGAGTAGCCGGCATCGCCCATGGCGCCCTTGATAACACTGGGCGTAAGCGCGCCGAAGAAGTCGCGCATGACATAGAACGGAGCGGCAAAGCCGTTGCCCTCGGCATAAATGCCGACGTTGGAGCCGAGACCGATGTTCATGAGCATCAGACCGATGGCAGGACCGATGCCGAAGCGGACGCCGACGGGGATGGCGTCAACGATCTTCTCGCGGATGTTGAGAACGGAGAGTGCCAGGAACACAATACCTTCGATCAGGATGATGCACAGACATGCCTGGAAAGCATTGGTGTACTCCATGCCGGTAATGGCAACGACGTTGCCGGCGACGACAGCGAAAAAGCTGTTGAGACCCATGCCGGGAGCCATGACGAAGGGCTTGTTGGCAAGGAACGCCATGCAGATCGTACCGATCGCGGAGGCAATGCAGGTTGCGAGGAACACGCCGTTCCAGAGCGGCGTACCAACGGCGAAGTTAGTCAGGAGATTCGGGTTCAGGGCGATGATATAAGCCATCGTCATGAATGTCGTGAGACCGGCGACGAGCTCAGTTCTCACAGAAGTGCCGTTCTGCTGGAGCTTAAAAAGTTTTTCCATGTGATCTTCTTCCTTTTCCTTAAAATTAACCTAAAAAATTTTTAGGTTTAAAAACAAAAAATATGGGTTAATTATAACAAGCATGTCAAAAAAAGCAAGGGCTTTGCGAAAATTTTATAAAGTTTGTGCAAAACGCTAACGCTTGTACTTTTCCGTCAAAAATGGTACACTTACGACAGCGTTTTATTTTTTTTCGAGGTGATGCGACATGAAGCGGCGTTTTTCGTGCGGCGGCACGGGTTCCGGCTGCCCGGTGAAGCGCGTTTTGCGCGCTTTATATCTTACCGCTGTGCTTTTCGCGTTCGGCGCGGGGATCGGCGTTCTGGGACTGTGGATCGCGGCAAGCTCGTATCCTGCGGTCGGAGCCGAGACGCTGTTTGCGTTTTATTGGAAAAACGGCGGACTGATCATTTTCAATGTGCTGCCGTCCGTTGTGCTGACGTTTTTGGGCTTTTTCGTTTTTTCGCGCGTTTACGCCGGGGTGCTTGCCGGCGCGCTGCCGACGCTGGCGCTGGTGTGCGGCAACTTTTTCAAAATACAGCTGCGCAACGATCCGGTGATCGCTTCCGATTTCGGGCTTTTGCGCACCGCCGGCGGCATTGTGGATAAGTACCACATCTCTCCCGCGGCAAGCATGCATCTTGCGATCGCGCTTTGCATGGGAATGCTGGCGTTTGCCCTGTTGCTCACGCCGCGCTGCCGGCTGAAGTGGACGGTGCGCATCGCAGGCGCCGCGGTGTGCGCGGTGGTGAGTATCGCGGTCTATACGCAGTGGTATGTTCCCGACAGCGTCTACATCGGGTTCGAGGGGCATGAGCAGCTCGACCCGTGGTCCGAGGTGGAGGACTATGTCGCGCACGGCTGCGTCTATCCGTTCATCCACAGCATTCAGGACGCGATCTCCGCACCGCCGGAGCAGTACAATGAGCAGCAGGCGGAAAAGCTCTACGCGGCGTATGAGGACGCCGATATTCCGGAGGACGAAAAGGTCACGGTGATCGGCATCATGTGCGAGGCGTTCAGCGATCTTTCCGAATTTCCGGCGCTTGCGGAGTATGAGCAGGTGCAGGAGGTCTATGCGCCGCTGCACGAGCTGGAGGAGCGCTCCGTGTCCGGCAGACTGCTGACGAACATTTTTGCCGGCGGCACGGTGGACACGGAGTGGTGCGCGCTCACGGGATACAGCGTCTATGAAACGTTCCGAAAGCCGACGGATTCCTACGTCTGGTATTTTGCCGGACAGGGCTACGATACCCTGTACCAGCATCCGGGCTATGAGTGGTTCTATGACCGCGAGCATGTCAACGAATATCTCGGCTTTGACGAGAGCTTCTTTACCGAGGACGGATTCGGAGAGCTGGTCGAGCCGGTGGCGGCGCTGTTCCATTCGGACGGCATTCTGGTCGATTACCTTCTCTGGCAGCTTGACAGCCGTACGGAGGACGACGCGCCGCTGTTCTCGTTTTCCGTGACCTATCAGAACCACGGACCGTACAACACGGAGGTCTCCGGCAAGGAGATCTTCACGAAAAAGAGCGTGGACTGGACGGAGGAGACGCGCCATATCCTCAACAACTATCTCTACGGCGTGGGCGAAACGATCGGCGAGATGGTGCGCCTGACGGAGGAACTGGAAAAGCGCGGGGAGCCGGTCGTGCTGTTCTTCTTCGGAGACCATAAGCCGTGGCTCGGCGATGACAAATCGGTGTATCGCGAGCTGGGCGTGAACCTGAATATGGAGGAGCCGGAGGGCTTTACCAACTATTTTGCCACACCATATGTCATCTGGGCAAACAGCGCGGCGAAGGAAACGCTCGGCAGGGACTTTACCGGCGGGGGCGGAGATTTTTCGCCCTGCTACCTGATGGCAAAGGTCTTTGACGAGTGCGCGTGGGAAGGACCCGCCTTTATGCAGATCTCACGCGAGATGCGCGCGGTGACGCCGCTGCTGTCGAAAAACGGGTTTTTCCTGCAAAACGGCAGGCTCAGCCGGCTGCTGAACGAGAAGGACACGAAATTCTACCGCAACTATCTCGGCGTGCAGTATTGGCGCGAGCAGCACGGTCTGGAGGAGAAATAACGAAAAACGGATCCGGAGAGTTCTCCGGATCCGTTTTTGTTATTTACGATCGTTTCGCGTGCTCAGAACTTGACGCGCTCGGTGAGCCAGGCCTTGACCTCGGAAACGGGAATGCGCACCTGCTGCATGGTGTCGCGCTCGCGGATGGTGACGCAGTGGTCGGCAGGAGTGTTCTCGTCGCCGACGGTCTCAAAGTCGAAGGTGATGCAGTACGGCGTGCCGATCTCGTCCTCGCGGCGGTAGCGCTTGCCGATCGAGCCGGTCTCGTCGTAATCGATCATGAATTCCCCGGAAAGCTCGTTGTAGAGCTCCATGGCGGGACCGGTAAGTACCTCCTTCTTGGAAAGGGGAAGAATGGCGGCCTTGAACGGGGCGAGGAACGGATGAAGGTGCAGCACGGTGCGCACGTCGTCGTTGCCCTTCTTGTCGGTGCCCACGACCTCTTCGTCGTAGGCGTCGCAGAGCACCGCGAGCACGCTGCGCTCCACGCCGAGCGACGGCTCGATGACGTAGGGCACATACTCGACCATGTCCTTGCCCTCACCTTCGCGGTAGACCATCTTCTCGCCGCTGGTGTTCTGGTGCTGCGTGAGGTCGTAGTCCGTACGGTCGGCAACACCCCACAGCTCGCCCCAGCCGAAGGGGAAGAGGAACTCAAAGTCGGTCGTCGCCTTGGAATAGAAGCAAAGCTCCTCGGGCGCATGGTCGCGCAGGCGCAGGTTCTCGTCCTTGAGACCGATGGAAAGCAGCCAGTCGTGGCAGAAGGAGCGCCAGTAGTTGAACCACTCAAGATCGGTGCCGGGCTTGCAGAAGAACTCGAGCTCCATCTGCTCGAACTCGCGCACGCGGAAGATGAAGTTGCCCGGGGTGATCTCGTTGCGGAAGGACTTGCCGATCTGACCGATGCCGAACGGCAGCTTTTTGCGCGTGGTGCGCTGGACATTGTTGAAGTTGACAAAGATGCCCTGCGCGGTCTCGGGACGGAGGTAGACGGTGTTCTTCGCGTCCTCGGTCACGCCCTGGAAGGTCTTGAACATGAGGTTGAACTGGCGGATGTCGGTAAAGTTGTGCTTGCCGCAGGTCGGGCAGGGGATCTCGTGCTCCTCGACGAACTCCTTCATCTCGGTCTGGGAGAAGGCGTCGATGGGCTTCGGCAGTTCAAAGCCGGTCCCGGCGCACCAGTCCTCGATGACCTTGTCCGCACGGAAGCGCTCGTGGCACTCGCGGCAGTCCATCAGCGGGTCGGAGAAGCCGCCGAGGTGACCGGAGGCGACCCAGGTCTGGGGATTCATCAAAATGGCGGAGTCCAGACCGACGTTGTAGGGATTTTCCTGCACGAATTTCTTCCACCAGGCGCGCTTGATGTTGTTCTTCAGCTCCGCGCCGAGCGGACCGTAGTCCCAGGTGTTGGCGAGACCGCCGTAAATTTCGCTGCCCGCGAAAACGAAGCCGCGGTTTTTGCACAGCGCAACGATCTTGTCCATCGTCTTTTCGGTGTTTTTCATGATGTTTCTCCTTTCGGTTCCGGGGGAGTCGTTCCCCGTTTCGTTTTGGCTCAAGGAGTTTCCGGCAAAAATAAAAACGCCCCGAGCCGGTATTCGGCTCAGGGCGAGTTATGCGAATAACCCGTGGTTCCACCTGAATTCGCATCTGGCTGATGCGCACTCTTGATCGGTAACGGCGATAAACCGGCGAAGCATTTCCGCTCCGCTGCTCAAGGGGGCCTTCCTCCGCTGCCCGTCCGAGGCTCGCACCGACCGCCTCTTCTCTGATTCGGGGGAAACGGAATACTTTTCCCTGTCAACGCAGTATTAGCATTTTAGTATAAAAACGGCGGCTTGTCAAGCAAAACGGGGCGTTACTCCTCCGCTGCGCTCTCGTCCTCCATGCCGCGGGCGCGGAGCACATCCGTGCGGGTGATGGTCATGAGGTCTTCCCTGGTGAATTCCTCCATCGCGGCGAGGCGGTTCGCCTGCTCGGTGAGGATCTGTTCAAAGAGATTGCGCACGCCGCGCGCGTTGCCGAAGGTGATGCCGCCGGAGTTTTCATCGTAAATGAAGTCCCGGACGTCCTGCTCCGCGTCCTCAGCGAGCGTGTAGCTGCCCTTTTTGCACTGCATCTTGAAAATGGCGAGCATTTCCTCGAGAGAGTAATCCTCAAAGTGCAGGTAGCGGTTAAAACGGGACTCAAGACCGGGGTTGGAGCGGATGAATTTCTCCATCAGCTCATCGTAGCCGGCAACGATCACGATGAGGTCGTCGCGGTGATCCTCCATCGCCTTCAGGAGGGTGTCGATCGCCTCCTGCCCGAAGTCGTTGTCGCCCTTGCCGTTGAGCGCGTACGCCTCGTCGATGAACAGCACGCCGCCGAGCGCACGTTCGATCACCTTCTGCGTCTTGATGGCGGTCTGACCGACGTACCCGGCGACAAGCCCGCTGCGGTCGACCTCGACGAGCTGACCCTTCGACAGGATGCCGAGCGAGTGGTAAATGCGCGCCATCAGACGCGCGATCATCGTCTTGCCCGTACCGGGGTTGCCGGTGAAGACCATGTGGAGCGAAAAATCGGTGTTGGGAAGTCCCGCCGCCGCACGGCGCTGAAAGACGGTCGCCATGTTGATGAGGTTGTTCACCTCGCGCTTGATCTCGCCAAGCCCGATGTAGGTGTCAAGCTCCGCCTTGAGATCCTCGATCTTCTCGGGCGGAAGCACCTCCGGCTCCGCTTCTTTTTTTGCGCGCTCGCCGCCGGTCTCCTTGCCGGCAGGCTTCTCCTCCTTTTTCGGTACGGCGGGCTTGCCGCTGCCGCCGGTCGACGGAGCGCCCCAAAAGTCGGAGGTCATGCGTTTGAGATTGTTCTCCGACATCGTGCGGATGACGTCGAGCTGCTGCAGAATGATCTCGTCTTTTTTATCCATGGGCGATTCCTCCCTGTTATTGCATCAGTTGGGTGTTTTTCATGGCGCGGAACAACAGCGCCGCGATGAAGCCGGAGAGCGCTCCGGTGAAGAGCGAAACGAGCAGAAGAAACGGCAAATACGCCAGCGGCGCCGCATTGCCGAGCGTGAGCACCGCCGCAAGCACCTGTCCGCAGTTGTGCGCCGCCGCGCCGGCGATCGACACGCCGAAGACCGACAAACGGCTTTTGTGCAGCGCGATCATCACGAGCATCGCGGCAAAACCGCCGAGCAGCGAAAACAGCAGCGCGCTCGCGTTGCCGGCAAAGAGTGCGCCGAGCGTGCAGCGCACCAGCAAAATGCAAAGCGCCATCGGCGCGCCGAGCGTATAGAGGGCAAACACCGTCACGATGTTGGCAAGTCCGAGCTTGACCCCCGGCAGCGGAATGAGCAGCGCAAGCGGGAAAAAGCTCTCCAGATACGATAGCGCCAGCGCAAGCGCCGCAAGCACGGCGCAGAGCGTGAGTTGTCTGGTGGTGATTTTCATCGGCAGTTCTCCCTGTGTTTCGCCTGCCGCCGTTCGCGGCGGCGGGAAGCACGGATATTTCCACACGGATCGCGCGCTTTGCGCGTTATCCCGTGATCAGGTCGTAGTCGGCGTCCGCGCCGGCGAGGGTGATGACAATATGCGCCGGCAGGCAAACGATGCTTTGCCCCGCGCGGGAGATCTGCCCCGTATGCACGCAGTCCTGCGTGGGACAGTCGGAGGACACGACGCGCACACCCGCGGTCTCCGTCTGTGTCCACGTTTCCGCATCCCGCTTTACCGTGGCGCAGGGCGCAAGCGTGAGAGTGTAGCCGTTGTTGGTGTAGGTGCGCGTCTCCTCCGCCGCCTGCGCAAGTGTGAAGCGGTCGACCTCTGCGCCGTCGATCTCAACGACGGCAAGGAGCGTACCGCGCTCCGGCACGGGAGAGAGCCAAAAGCGCGCGCCGAGCAGCGCCGCGAGCGCAAGCACCGCAGCGACCACGATGAGGTCGTATTTACCTGGCGTGAGCTTAGGAGAGTTGTTCATAGAGGTATCCGCTTTCCGTGTTGGGTTCAAAAATGCCGTCCAGTCCGGCGGTGCAGAGCACGCGGCCGTCGTCGGTCACGAGGAGAAGCTCAAGAAGCGGGGTCTCCGTGCCAAACCGGTCGCAAAGGGAAACGGCGCCGCGAGCACCGAGGACGAAGGCGGCGGTGGAAAGCGCGTCGGCATAAGCGCCGTCCGCGCACACGACCGTGGCACTGACAAGTCCGCTCTCAGCAGGGCGTCCGGTCGCAGGATCAATGATATGATGGTACAGGACGCCGTCCTCGGTAAAGTTTCGCTCATAGATGCCCGAGGTCACGACCGCGCAGTCGCTGAGCGTGAGCGTGCCGAGGAAATCGGAGGGGTCGTTCGGGTCCTTGACCGCGACGCGCCAGTCCTTGCCGTCGGTCTTTTTGCCCGCGAGCATCACGTCGCCGCCGAGGTCAATGACGCCGGTGCAGCCGTACTTTTCAAAAATTTCCTTCACGCAGCCGCCCGCGTAGCCCTTGGCGATGCCGCCGAGATCGAGCGCCTGCGCAGACCCGATGGTGACGCGGGGACGGTCCTCATAGGAGATGACGATGCGTGCGGCGCCGATGGTCGAAAGCAGCACCTCCAGCTCCGGCTGCGTCGGCACGCGCGGCGACTCGCCGCCGAAGCCCCAGGCGTCCATCACGGGTGCGACCGTGGGGTCAAACGCCCCGAGCGCCTTTTCCGAAATATGCCGGGAAAGAGCGATCAGCTCCGCAAGCTCGTCGGAAACGCCGGTGGGAGCGCCTGCGTTGGCGTTGACCGCGGCAAGCTCGCTGTTTTCGGCAAAGCGGTCGAGCAGCTGATCAAGCCGGTACAGCTCTTCCTCCGCAGCTGCGACGGCTTCTTCTGCATTTTTGCCGTAAGCGGTGAGCGTCATCACGGTGTCCATGGCGTAGACGGTTTTTACGGCGGGTTTTTCCGCGCCGCAGGCGGTGAGTGAAACAACCGTCAGAGCGGTGAGAAACAGGGAAAGAAATCGTTTGCGCATGGCTTACTCCTTGTCTGCGCCGCGCCCGCGGATGGCAGTCATCATAAAAAATCCTCTTCTTTGGCAGGATATCCGTATTGTAAAACAACCGTCCGCTTCTGTCAAACGGAAAAGCGGAGTTTTCCGCCGCCTGCGGATTGAAACGCGGAAAAATGCGTAGTATAATGGCAGAAGAAAAAACGAGGTGAGCGACATGCGTCTGCAAAGTGCGATTTTTATGCTTGAGGATACGCTTCTGCGCGGCGACGGAACGGCGCGCGAGGGGCTGGAAAAGGTTCTCTCGATCTTCAAGATGGAGAGCGTGTGGATGTACGCGGTGACGAGGGGACGCAGCAGCGAGGGCGAGGCGGCGCTGAAGAAGGCGGGACTTGCCGACTATTTCCGCGGCGTGCTTTCGGAGGACGTCGCCCTGTGTCCGTATGACAGCGGCACGATGTTTGAGCGCGCGATGAAGCGCCTGCACTCCGATAAGCCGGACACGGTGGTATTTGCCGGGCGGCTGAACGCGATCCGGAACGCAAAGGAGGCGGGCTTCCGCACGGTTGCCGTGCGCGGCGCCGCCGGTGAGGACGAATGGCAGGCGATGAAAGCCGCCGCGACGGAAACCCTGGAGCGATACGGGGATTACCTTGCCGAATAAGGGCGGCGGACGGCAGAAACAGGCGACAAAAAAGCTTTGACAATTCCCATGGGGTATGATATGCTACGGGAGAAAAAGGGAGTAGCCGACGCCGCTGAGGCGTTGGGCAGATCGTCAGGACGAGGTGATTACCTCCGGTCTGCTCATGAAATGGCAAGACTTTTATCGGTTGAGGGGAGAACTCTGCCGGTAAAGGTCTTATTTTTTTCTTTTATAATAGGGGGGACGTTAGTTATGGATTTCCTGCTCGACGGCATTCTTGCCGTCACCTGGCAGCAGTGCGTGATGTATGTCGTCGGCGCACTGCTGATCTATCTCGCGATCGAAAAGGGCTATGAGCCGGCGCTCCTGCTGCCGATGGGCTTCGGCGCGATCCTTGTGAATCTTCCCAACTCCGGCGTACTGAACCAGATGGTCGAGGGGATCGGCGAGTCTCAGGGTATCATTCAGTGGCTTTTCGAGGTCGGCATCGATGCGTCCGAGGCGATGCCGCTGCTGCTGTTTATCGGCATCGGCGCCATGATCGACTTCGGTCCGCTGCTTTCCAACCCCAAGATGCTGCTGTTCGGCGCGGCGGCGCAGTTCGGCATCTTCTTTGCCATGACTGCCGCCGTGCTGCTCGGCTTCGATCTTGCGGACGCCGCTTCCATCGGCATCATCGGCGCGGCGGACGGCCCGACCTCGATCCTCGTTTCACAGGTGCTGCACTCCAACTATATCGGACCCATCGCGGTGGCGGCATACTCGTACATGGCGCTGGTGCCGATCATTCAGCCGATGGCAGTCAAGCTGGTGACGACCAAAAAGGAACGAAGGATTAAAATGCCCTATAATCCGCGCAATGTTTCCCGCAGGCTGCGCATCTGCTTCCCTATTCTCGTTACCGTTATCGCCGGCTTTATCGCGCCCATGTCCGTGTCGCTCGTCGGCTTTTTGATGTTCGGCAATCTCCTGCGGGAGTGCGGCTGCCTCGGAAGCCTTTCCGAAACCGCGCAGAACGTCCTTGCCAATCTCATTACGCTGCTGCTCGGCATCACCATTTCGTTCAGCATGAAGGCGGATCAGTTTGTCAATATCAACACGATCATCATTATGGCGCTGGGTCTGGTCGCCTTTGTGTTTGACACGATCGCAGGCGTGATGTTCGCAAAGCTTCTGAACCTCTTTTCCAAGACAAAGATCAACCCAATGGTCGGCGCTGCCGGCATCTCCGCGTTCCCGATGAGCGCGCGCGTGATCCAGAAGCTCGGTCAGGAGGCTGACAGTCAGAACCACCTGCTGATGCACGCGGTGGGCGCGAATGTCGCCGGGCAGATCGCATCTGTCCTTGCCGGCGGCATGATCCTCAACCTCGTGCCGCAGCTGCTCGGCTAAAAGGAGGGAAACCGATCATGATCAATCACGCTGCTCTCGCCGCGTCCCTGTCCATCATGTGGAAGGGGATGCTCGGCATCTTCGCCGTGATGCTGCTCATCACGGTGCTTGTGCTGCTTTTTACAAAGCTCAGCAAGTAAAGGAGAAACCGAAAAACCGACAAAGGAAGGCACGCGTCTGCGTGCCTTCCTTTTCTGCCTTTTCAAGGCTTATCCTGCTTATCCTGTTTCTGCTGCGTGCGCTTCCAGAGCAAAAAAGCGCAGAAATCCTGAAGCTCGCGAAGCTCCTCCTTTGTAAAGTGCGATATCCGCTGCCGGCGGAGATAGACAGGGTCAACATCGGACAACCCCAGCAGGTAATCCGCAGAGACGTGATAGCGCTTACAAATCGAGATCAGGGCTTCGTGAGAGGGAGAGCTTTTACCCTGTTCCCAGCTTCTGACCGTAGAGAGGGAAACGCAGAGGACCTTTGCCAGCTCCGACTGCTTTTCGCCGCAATCCTTCCTGATTTCTGCCAACCGTTCGCCGACCATTTTTCTCACCTCTTTTAGATTTAAGTATAAGGAAATTATTACTTTATTCACAAAAGTAACATTTTTCTTGCTCTTTCTCACAAAAAGTGATAATATTATTGTTACTTCGAACGCTTTAGTAACAAAAATATTGTTACTTTTGTGAATGAAAGGAGGGCCGGCATGCAGCAAAATGTATTCCATCAGCCGAATAAAGATTCATTGAATCGCATTTTGCTGACTGAATATGCAAGCGCGACCGGCGTGATACTGCGCCTTGCATGGCTGGAGGGGCTCACGCGCGACGAGATCAGCAACCTCACCTGGGAGCAGATCGACTTCGACGCAAACGAGCTTCGCCTGCCGGAGCGCACCGTCCCGCTTGACGGCGACGCGGCGCGCTGCCTGCTTGCGTGGCGGACACTCTGCGGCGAGTACGGACCCTATGTCGTCGTATCGGAGCAGCGCAGGGCGCGTCTGACGCCGCAGTCGATCTCCCGCCTTGCCCGCACCGCGCTCGACGCGCAGGGGCAGGAGAAGGTGCGCCTGCTCGACCTGCGCTACGACTTCGTCCTGCGCCAGCTTGAAACGCACGACTGGCCGTACGTCCTGCGCATTTCCGGTCTTTCCGTCACGACGTACCGCAACAGCCTTGCCGACATCAGGAAAAACGACCCCGTGTCCGAGCGCACGCCGCGCGACGCACAGGACGAGGAGTTCCGCATCTGGAAGATCATGCAGGCGGAGCAAAACACGCCGCCGGGCATTGCGCTGTGGCTGTCGCACCAGATCGGACTGCAGAACGAAGCGATCGTCGCCCTCACCTGGGAGCAGGTCGACTTCGACGCAAACGTGATCCGCCTGCCCGGTGGGGACGAGCCGATGACCAACGCCGTCGGACGCATTTTAAAGGCGGAGAAGCAGCGCCGCGCGCCGGACGACGATCCGCACGTGATCCTCACGCCGCGGACGAAAAAGCCGCTGACCGTCGCGCGGCTGTCCACGATGGTGCGCACGATCCTCATCCGCGGCGGCGTGGAAAACCAGTCGCTGCGCGACCTGCGGCGCGACGCCGCGCGCGAGGGCGAGCACAGGCTGCTGCTCGACTACGTCCGCGAGCACGGCAGCATCTCGCGCGGCGAAGCGATGGCGCTGCTGGATATGAGCGCGAACAAGGTCTACAGCCGCCTCAACGCGCTGACCTTCAGCGGCGAGCTGGTGCGCATCAATTCGCGCTACTACCCCGCCGGCGAGGTCGTGCTGCCCGGGCAGCAGGCGGACGCCATCAAGCGCTACCTCGCCGAGAGCGGACCGGCGTACTGTCAGGACATCGCCGCGCTGCTGCACATCGGCAAGCGCACCACCGCGCGCATTCTCAAAAAAATGGTGGACAGCGGCGAGCTTATTTTGCTCCGCCGCGAGAAACGGTATACCTTATTAAATAATACAGCCGATCATACAGCGGAACTTACGTCATGACCTCAACGCACGCGTGTGCGCCGGAGGTCTTTTTTCATATTGTTACAACACGATGACAACTGGATATTTCAACCAGTTTACTGTTTTTCATTTGGATTAAGAAGCGGCGCAAACCCTTGCAAACACAGACTTTTTCGCTTATTTTAGGCTTGCAGACTGAGGCGGGCGGGCTGCCCGCGACTTAGTTACGGATTCGGCTAGCCACCGGTAAGTAAGCCGAGTGCACGAAACCCCGAATCGGTCTGACACTTTTGAAAGGAGAGTAACACATTATGAAGAAGTTACTCGCGCTGGTGCTCGCACTGGTTATGACTCTTAGCCTCTGCACCATCAGCAACGCAGCCTTCACCGATGCCAAGGATGTCGACGCTTCCTATGAAGAAGCCGTTGCCGTTCTCAATGGCATGGGCGTATTCAAAGGCTATGAAGACGGTTCCTTCAAGCCCGAAGGTTCCATCACCCGCGCTGAAGTAGCGGCGATCGTTTATCGTCTCTACACCGGCGATGTCAAGGACAAGCAGGCCGGTCTGTATGCCGGCTACGGCAAGTTCGATGACATGGCCGGCGCTGCCTGGGCGACCGGTTACATTGGCTTCTGCGCCAACGCCGGTTTCGTCAAGGGCTACGGCGACGGCAAGTTCGGTCCCTCCGATCCTGTCACCGGCTATCAGGCTCTCGCCATGATCCTCCGTGCTGTCGGCTACGGCAAGAACGGTGAGTTCGAAGGCGCTGACTGGGAGCTCCATGTTGCCCAGATCGCCCAGCAGGTCGGCGCTCTGAAGAACGTCAAGGGCGTTTCCCTGAAGGCTGCCGCCTCCCGTCAGCTCGTGGCTGAGCTCCTGTTCCAGGTTGCCGCCAACGTCCCGACCGTCACCTACACGCCCGCTTTCGGTTATGTCACTGCTGACATCGCCAAGGACGTCAAGGATGAGACCCTCGGCTGGAAGAACTTCAACCTCGCCAAGGACGAAGCCTATGGTGACGACGCTTGGGGTCGTCCCGCTTATGTTTGGTTCTCCGAGAACGGCAAGAATGCCACGGCTGATAACGCCAAGTACACCAAGAACACCGACGACATCTATGCCACCATCGCTGCCAAGCCCGTCATGACCTTCACCGAAGCCACCTCCGAGTGCGACATCTGCGAAGAGCTCGGCGAGTCCAAGGAAGCTGAAGTCGAGTCCGTCTGGACCAACGGCGTCAAGGCCAATCATGATGCTCTCTCCGCCACCGCCACCAAGAAGACCGTGGGCGATCAGGGTCAGCTTGTCGAGATCTATGATGGCATGGGCGAAGACGAGGATGAATACCGCATGGTCATCATCGACACCTATCTCGCCAAGGTCACTTCCGTGACTGCCGAGAAGGTTGACAAGAACGGTCACGTCACTCGCGACGCTTATCTGACTCTGGAAGTCTATCGTCCTGATAACGGACCTTTCACTCTGTACGTCAAGGGCAACGACTATGAAAAGGGCGATTATGTCCTGGTCAACGTCAATGCTGAGGACGACAATTATGTCACCATCACCGGTCTGGGTGAAAAGGCTCTCGTTGAGGTCGTCGGTGTTGCTGAGTCCAAGGACGCTGTCCAGACCAAGGTCCACTACAACTCCGGTAAGCACACCATTGACGGCACCGACTACATGGATGCTGTCAACTTCATTCTGGACGAAGCTCAGAAGAACGGCACCAAGGCCTTCACTTGGTTCTTCGACCAGTATGGCAATGTCATCGGCAGCATTGCTATCGATGATGTCTACAACTATGGTGTTGTCACCTATATCGAGAAGTTCGACGCTGTCGGCGAAGCTGACTATGTTGTTGCCGACATCACCTATGTGAACGGCGAAGAAGCCGAGGCTGTCAAGGTCGCTTCCATCAAGAAGGATGATGCTGAATATATCTACGGTGTCGACTACAACGGCAAGTACAATGAATATCTAAACGGCTATTATTATGATGATGATCGCGCAGACGACATCAAGGTTGCTGACCATCTCTTCCGCATCGACACCAACAAGGACGGCGAGCTCCTCCTCGTTGATACCGCGGAGACCTTCGGCGCCATTGCCAAGAAGGGCACCACGGTTGGCGATGCCAAGATCGATGATGCCACCGTCTTCATGATCCGCACCGGCGACGGCACCACCAAGGATCCCTATCAGTTCGAATTTGTCACCGGCAAGAACAACATCGGCGACTATGAGAAACAGGATGTTCACTATGTGAATGGCTCTGATGGGTATGCTGATTATGTCTATATCATCGGCGATGCCGTTCCCGAGATTTCCTACAAGTTTGTCTTTATTGCCGGCAAATCCTATACCGAGAACCTGAGGGACGACGTGTCCGGCGTGAAGTACACTCAGTTCAATTCTGTTGTCAACATGGACGGAAGCGATGCTGAGCTGAAGGTCAAGGACGCTGCTGATAATGCCCGCGAGCTCAAGGATGCTCTGCTCGGGGAAGGCAACCTGAAGATGGTTGAGATCACCGACGGTTATGTCACCGAAGTGACCAACATTGGTTATGACGGCTGCGCAATTACCCTGCCCAAGGGCGACAAGCTCCAGGCTCTGAGCGCTCTGACTGATGCTGATAGTGCTAAGATTGCTGAGGGTGTTGAGTTCCACGATCTGGACAACGTTGACATCGGTGAAGTGAACTACAACATGACTGACGTCACCGTCCTGCTCGACGGTGAAGAAGTCGCTGCTAATGCTTACCTGACCGACGATGCTCTTAAATACGAAGGTGTCAAGACCGTCTATGTCGTCCGCAGCTCCAAGGCCAATGAAGAGCACCTGGCTGCCACCGTCGTTCTCTCCACTACGAAGAACATCCAGGTATGCCCCATCACCGATCCCTGCACCGTCACCGTTGATGGTGTCAAGGTTGCAGAGGTTCCCGCTGGCACCGAGATCGTTGCCAAGGATTACAAGGTGGGCAACGGCACCGGCGTGAAGGTTGGCGACAAGTACTATGCTTACGACGAGAAAATCATCGTCAACACGGACACTGCCATCGAGACCGGCTATGTTGCCTGGACGCTGAATGGTGAAACTACCAAGCCTGTTCCTTATGGAACCGAAGAAGCCAGCCGTGTTAAACTCGAAGATGTCTTCACCGTTAGTGGTACCTATGTGAAGGCGACCTGGGAAGGTGGCGGAAATTATTATCTCGCTACTACAGGCTTCATGCCCGAAGTCGACCACGCCTTCGAGGATGGCTTCTATACTGTCTCTGAGACTGATGCCGACAACCTGATCACCATCGTTGGCACTCAAACTGCTAAGGACGGTAAGGTAGTCGCTAAGGGCGAAATCACCGTCGAAAATGCCACCAACGACCTGGTCAAACTGACCGTTAATGGTGTTGAGGAGACTCTGAGCGGTAAGGCAAGCACGACTGTTACCGTCTCTAGAGATACCACCATCGAGGCTGAGACGCACGGCTAATACACTGATGAATATAGAAACAGCAGTTTCTATTGAACAGTGAAAAGAACCGGCTCCGAAAGGAGCCGGTTCTTTTTCAGCGAAAAGCAAGGTAATTGTAGACTTTTTCCGCGGTATTGATTTGCGTATAAAAAGATCCGTCGCCTGCTGCGGGAACGCTGTTGAGTCGCACCTGAAAACCGGTGTCGGTCAAAATAGCCGGGCCATAGGGCAAGGTCCCTTCTGCAAACGCATAAAAATGCAGGTCGTTACTGTTTACGCGGTCCCAGCCGGCTGTGATCAATACGAACCGGGGTCGGAAGCCCAGTTCGATATTTTGCCCACCTTCGTCAAATTTTTTGCCGTCGCCTGTGTAGGTGCCTATTACGGGCATTAAATGTTCCAGCGCGGCGTCGATTTTTTCGTTGTCGGCGTTGAAATCCTCCATCATGATGCGGTCGTCCTTTGCCCACCGGGAAAGCTGATAGTTTTGCGTATGCTGCATAGTTGCAGAAATCTCCTTTAAAAAAAAGATATGCGCGGGCAAACGCGCCGCGCATTCAGATTTACTGATTTTTTGCGCCCGGTTGCACGAGCGCGTCCAACAAACCCCAAATTGCCGCTACATTGTTACAACCAAGTGACAAAAACAACATACAACACGCGCTTCCGCCGTGCCAGCGCGCAAAAGCAAAACGCACCGTAAAAGGCGGTGCGTTTTGCTTTTGGTGGAGACTGCCGGACTCGAACCAGTGACCTCCTGCGTGTGAAGAAATGCTGTGGATTTGACGCAGGCATCCTGTTGCATCCGGAAGCCTGTGCCGCAGGAAATTGCCGGGGCAGGAATGCACGGAAGCTGTAAAATTTTTGCGGTTTTACAGCAATTTTTCGTCCGGCAAATCACACGACCGGTTTTTTTCCTGTGTCCGGCAGAAAAATCCACAGTTTCTAATACAATGGCAAAAAATTCTACATTTTTTGCTTAAATTTTACAAAAAGGTTCGAAGTTTTTGCCTCGAAAGATTGACCCATTCAGGGAAACGTGATATGTTAAAAGTTATCATGAAAAAGAGTTACTGCTCGCATCGGGCAGGGAAAGTTTTACAGGGAAGAGAGGAGCGGACATGACAGACCAGGAGCTGAAAAAACTGCACCGCACGGATATTCTGGAATTGCTGATCGCCCAGGAGAAGGAGAACGAGCAGCTGCGGGGCAAAGTGGCGCAGCTGGAAGCACAGCTCACGGACCGAACGCTCGACCTGGAAAAGGCAGGCTCCATCGCCGAGGCGGCACTGCAGGTCAACGGTGTGTTCCAAACCGCTCAGGACGCGGCGGCTCAGTATCTGGAGAACATCCGGCGCCTCAGCGACCGGCAGGAGACGCTGTGCCGCCAGCTGGAGGAAGAGAGCCGTAAGGCTGCCGAGCAGCGTATGGCAGAGACCGAAGAGACCTGCAGCCGGATGGAGACAGAGACCAGAAAGAAGTGCCAGGAACTGCTGTCCTCCGCGGAAGATGGTGCCCGGCAGTATTGGACGGTTGCCCAGCAGCGGTTGGACGAGTACTGCGCCGCCCGTGAGGAGCTGCGGTTTCTCATGGCAGCCAGGAACGGAAAGGATCCACTGGCATGATGCGGAAAAAACGACAGCTTCCGGATGGTGCTCCGACCCTGGAGCAGTTGGAAGCGGAGCTGACCCGGGAGCGGTATCGCCGCCGGTACGGCCGGGTGGTGCGGAGCACCATCTATACCCTGATCACCGTAGCGGCCGTTGCGGTGCTGGTGGCCACGTTGTGGCTGCCGGTGCTCCAGATCTACGGCTCCTCCATGACCCCGACGCTGGACGAGGGGGAGATCGTGATTTCTCTAAAGGGCGCTGATTTCCGCCAGGGTGACATTGTCGCCTTCTACTATAACAATAAGATCCTCGTGAAGCGGATCATTGCCGACCCGGGTCAGTGGGTTGACATTGACGAGGACGGAACGGTCCGTGTGGACGGAGAGACACTGGACGAGCCCTATCTGACCGAGAAAGCCTTCGGCGGCTGCGATATCAAGCTGCCCTACCAGGTGCCCGACGGTCGTTACTTCGTGATGGGCGACCACCGCTCCACCTCCGTGGACAGCCGCCATTCAGCAGTCGGCTGCGTGGCCGACGAGCAGATCGTGGGAAGGATCGTGTTCCGGGTCTGGCCCCTGAACACGCTGGGCGGACTTGGCTAAGCCGCCGCGCCAAAAAACTGCCGCCGCAGAGACGGCGGTCGGGAACTCAGGGCAACCTGTGTTGTGTTCTGTGTCATAGGACACAACGGGGCTCGCTGCCCATGGAACCGGCGAAACTCCGAAGAAAGGAGAGATCAACGTGAAAAACAGCTTGCCCCCGCAGGCGGCACAAATTTATCAGGACCGGCGCCGGAAGAAGCTGTGGCACCGGATCGTCAGCGGCATGGTCTGCGTGGTGGTCTTCTGCACAGTCTACGCCCTGATCCTGCCTGCCATCACGTTGGAAAAGGAGCCGGTCTGCGGCAGGGAGGAACATACCCACACCGAGGCGTGCTACATCACGGAGACCGTCGAGCCCACCACGGAATACCTTTGCGCAGAGGAGCTGGCGGGTTCCGTGACGGTACATACCCACGACGAGAGCTGCTATGACCGGAACGGGGACCTGGTGTGTCCGCTGCCGGAGATCGAGGAACATGAACACGACAAGGATTGCTATCGGGAGACCGAGGTCCTGATCTGCGGGGAAGAGGAGACCGGTCACATCCATGACGAAACCTGTTATACCACCGTGCGGGGCGATTTGTGCTGCGAGCTGGAGGAGTCTGAGGGTCACGCACATACTGATGCCTGCTACCGGTGGACGGAGGTGTTGAGCTGCGGTCGGGAGGAGGACCTGACGGGTCATATCCACAGCGCGAGCTGCTATACCACCGTGACGGAGCTGATCTGTGAAAAAGAGGAGATCACCCTCCATACCCATGACGAGAGCTGCTATGACGAGGATGGAAACCTGAGCTGCGACAAGCCCCAGGTGTTGGCGCACCGGCACGACAAAACCTGCGCCGTGGAACCGGAGGGCGAACCGGAGAAAGTCCGGGTCCTGGTCTGCGGACTGGAAGAACATACCCACACCGACGAGTGCTACGCGGAAGAGGAAAGCGTGGCTGGCGAGACCGGGGAGCAGACCTATGTCTGCAGTCTGGAGGAACACATCCACGATGAGACCTGCTATGACGAGAGCGGCAATCTGACCTGCGAGCTGGCGGAGCACGCCCATACGGATGCGTGCTGCGCTGAGGAAGCGGAAAGCGGGTACGACGCTGTATACGGCAGTCTTTCGGAATTGCCTGACGGCGCGGTGCTCGTGATGGCGGAAGAACCGGAATCCGTGGAACAGGATGAAGGAAAAGCTACGATTCCGACCTATCTCTTCCGTTATGGGGACGATGCGGTGGAAATGACGATTCAGCTGACGGGAGATGTGTCCGCCGCAAAGACGGAGACCGGGCTGGATATGGAGGAAGCGCCCACAGCCACAGAGACGGCAGAGCCTGACGCAAGTCAAGAGAGTGCTTGGACGGAAGGACTGGTATTAGCCGTTATCCCTCAGACGGAGAACAGCGAAACATATCTCAATGCAGCAGAGTACGCGGCCGCGAATGCCAATGAAGCGGAAGATCTCTATCGGGTTTTGGCATATGAGTTCTGCTTCTTCCGCGACGGCGCCGAGCTGGCCGTGACCGGCTGCCGGGTCACCGTGGAGCTCAGTCCCAAGGAAGCGGCGGTGGAGCCCTCCGTCAGCCCGGAGGAGGAGCCGGCACAGGAAGCCGTCCCCATGGTCCGGAGAGCGGTCATGTCCCTGAACGCGTCTGCCGACAGCCCGGTTGCGGAGGAGCGGACGGCGGAAACGGCGATTCGCATTTCTGTTCTTCAGGATACGGACGTCGGGGTTACGGAGACGGACAGCGCGCTGGTGACCGCGGAGGAAGCCGCCGGAACGGTGGTGCGGTTCACACTGCAGTCCAGCCGACTGGCCGTGACACTGTCCCAGACGGCGAACCCCCATTTCACGGTGCAGTACTATGCTAATATTCCCCGTGTCCGCTGGAAGAATGAAAATGCGGGAGCGTTGAGCATCATCGATACCGACAACGGCGGCGAGAACCGGGGCGGTAATCTGCCTAAAAATGGTGTGAATCTGTCAGTGAAATACTTGGCCATGGAGAACAGCAAGGTTGCCATGGATAATGTGCTGACGGAAGTATACCAGCAACAGGCGTGCGAATACATCTCCGCTCCCAATCTGACCTATTTTAACAGCCTGTATGAGAACGGCAACTATCAGCTCAAAGAGGTCTGGGTGCTGAAAACAGGCAAAAACCCGAGCAGCACGGATCAGAACGACTGGGATATCTATGCGTCCACGATCCACTTTACCAACCGACCTGAATCTGCAAATGGAACCACGATTCCCATCACCGATGACACCGTGATCCGGTTGGTGTATAACATCACGGAAGGCACATATCGAAATGATGTCAATTTTTATGACTACGATATTACCAACGGTCAGATATTTGCCACGGAGACGGATGCCCAAAATCAGACAAACGCGCTGACCGGAATCAGCGCCGGCGGAACCTACTATGTAAAGACGGACAACCAGGAGGGGTCTGACCAGCAGGGAATCAACTCCCCGGTAAACTACTATTCCGGCTCCGGAACAAAACTGGCCTTCGGCAATAATAATACCCGTGTCGCCTTGGGCGGCAACAAATGGAACGAGAATGAACTGAATAAGTTCAATGAGATAAACCGAAACACCGGAGGCGGCGGCTGTACATTCGGTCTGGCTGCCGGCATAGCTGGGGACGACAATGTTCTGTTTTCCACCGGAATTCAAGCTCCAGAGTTGTTCGGCACCGGCGCTGCGGCCGGAAAGACGGCGCATCTTGGCTACGGGATGAATTTCCAGCGGCAGGGGGATACCTATACGTTGAAAAGTGTTGCCAACGGATCGGGTGCTGTCGTCACAGGAGAACTGAATGTGTTCAGTGAGACGCAATATTGGGATCAGAAGAACTACCCCGGGCGAATGGTCTACGCCAACGAGTTTTGGCCTTTAGACAGCGCTTATCAATACCAGAACAACTATGTGCAAGGTCACGATCCAAAAACAGGCCCAGCTGCAAGCGAGTCTGGTACCCATATTTATGCTGTTGGGAAAGATGGAAGGGAACACTTTCCGGCCAGTGACAACAAAGTTCCTCATAACAATTATTTCGGCATGAACTTTGCTGTCCAGTTCAAACTGGTGGAGGATTATGTCGGTCCACTGGAGTACCTGTTCTTCGGCGACGACGACATGTGGGTGTTCCTGGATGGTCGGCTGGTCTGTGATATCGGCGGTGTTCACTCCTCCGTTGGCGAATACGTCAACCTTTGGGACTATATTAAAAAGGGGACTGCCGGAACCCACACACTCAGCTTTTTCTACACGGAGCGCGGCGCGTCCGGCTCCTCATGCTATATGCAGTTTACCCTGCCCTCTGTTTCCTCCGTTACCCCGGAGCAGAACACCGGAGAGCTGCGGGTGGAAAAAAAGGTGGAGGGTACCTACGCGGACAGCAGCCAGGAATATGCCTTTAATATTTGCTTCACCGATATAAATGGATACTCGCTGCCCGATGACTACTCCTACTCCAAGTATGACGCACAGGGAAACTATCTGCTGTCTGACGTGATCATCTATGACGGCGGCAGTTTCACCCTGAAGGACGGGGAGTACATCGTTGTTAAGTATCTGCCCTACGGCACAAAGTACAAGATCACGGAGGCGGAGAGCCAGCAGACCTGCCGGACCACGGTTCAGGTCAACAGCGGCGGGATTGAGGAGAGCCGCACAGCGGCAGGAACGATCCCGAACAGCGGAGACCGGCAGAATGTACTCTATACCAATATCACGCAGTACGAACTGCCGGAGACCGGCGGCACAGGCACACACTGGTATACGTTGGGAGGGCTTTGTCTGATGGCGGGCGCGCTGCTCCTGTTGTATAGGACCAAGACCCGAGGGAAAGGGGGCAAGGAGAATCCCTGCTGAATTTCCCGGCAAGACCCAGAGAAAGATAGAAAAAGGAGAAAAACCAAATGAAGCACATGAAAAAACTGGTCAGCGTCCTGTTGACCCTGGTCATAGCCCTGGCCCTGACCATCCCCGCTTTCGCGGCGGGTGATACAAGTACTCTGACCATCAATACAACCAATGGTCATACCTACAGCGTTTATCAGCTGCTGACGGGTGATGTGTCAGGGCTGACGAATGGTTCCGGCACCCTTTCCAATGTGGAAGGCGGCGCAAACCTGAAGTCCGACACCACAGTGGACGCTTTTCTGACCGCGATCATCGGCAAAACCGGGGCCGAGCTGGGCAACACTGCGTACAGCAATGTTGAAGGTGCAGCTAAGTACACCGTAAACGGTACCGGCAGCGCCGTGGGGACCACGGTGGAAAACGGCTACTATCTGGTGGTGGATTCCTATACCGGCGGCAACGTGACTGACGGCTCTGATACGGCATCCCGTTACATGGTCGCCGTTGTGGGCGACACCACGATGGAACCCAAGGTCAGCACCCCCAGCATTGACAAGAAGATCATCGACACTGATGCCAATGCCGCGATTGATGGTGAAAACAAAAAGACCGACACCGCCGCCATCGGCGACACCATCGAGTATGAGATCACCGGCAACGTCCCCAATACCGAAGGCTACAAGTATTACTACTATGTGGTGCATGATACCCTGTCCAAGGGCCTGACCCTGAACGAAAATTCTTTTGAGGTCACCATTGGCACCAAAACTCTGACCAAGTACACCTCGGGTGACGCTGCGAATGACAACTACTATGTGTACATCACCAAGAACTCAGATGGCACCACCACTTTTGAACTGGCGCTGGAGAACCTGAAAGCACTGGTCGATACCGCTGACAACGGTGTGTCCGTCGGCTCCGCCATCTCCATCAAGTACAACGCTACTGTCAATGACAAGGCCGAGATCGGCAAAATCCCCAACACCAACACGGCTAAGCTGGAATACTCCAACAACCCCGGTTCTTCTACCCGTAGTGATGCTGCTGATAAGTCCGGCACTCCCGGCACCGGCGCCGCCACAGGCGTAGGCCCCGAAAAAATCACCAAGACCTATGTCACCGCACTGACCATCCTGAAGGTGGACGAGAACGGAATGGTGCTGACTGGCGCGGAGTTCACCCTGACCGGCAACAACCTGAATAAGGTCATCGTGGAGACCAACACCACCTTCCGCGCAGCCGCAGAGGGCGAGACCGCCGACTATTACAAGCTGAAAAACGGCACCTACACCAAGACCGCTCCCATCAGCAGTGAGGGTGCGGAGGGCTACAACGCGGACAAGTACGAGGACAGCACCCCCAAGTATGTCCGCGTGACCACCGTCACCACCTCCACCGCGGCCACTGCGGATGGCACCACCAAGAAAATCGTTGGTATAGTGGGCTCTGATGGTTGTTTAACCTTCACCGGTCTGAACGCCGGTACTTATACCCTGAGCGAGACTAAGACCCCCTCTGGTTATAACACGATGTCAGACATTACCTTCACGATCTCCGCCACACAGTCCGGCTCCTCCAACGTTGAGGGCAGCTCCATCACCTGGAGTTCCGACAACGCGACGATCGTGCTGGACGGTACCAACGGCGTGTTTGACACCACCATCGAAAACCTACCCGGAACCGTCCTGCCCTCCACCGGCGGCATGGGCACCACCCTGTTCTACGTCCTGGGCTCCATCCTGGTCCTAGGCGCCGGCGTGCTGCTGGTTAGCAAGAAGCGCATGAGCTCCGGAAAGTAAGACATTATTCCTGAACCGACCCGTTGTTCCCTGGGAGGCCTCCGCCTCCCAGGGATACAACAGCAAGGAGAACCCTGTGATGAAAAAGCACCTGTCGACCATCATCTTAATACTGGTCTTCCTGACAGGGCTCTCCCTGCTGCTGTATCCCACCGTCAGCGACTACTGGAACTCCTTTCACCAGTCCCGGGCCATCGCCACTTACGCCAGCGAGGTGGCCGAGCTGGATAGCGACATCTACGACGAGATGTGGGCGGTCGCCCAAGACTACAACCGGCGGCTGGCGCAGCGGAAAGATCCCCTGACCCAGTCTGCGGAGGACCTGGCGGAGTACGAGTCGCTGCTGGACATCGCCGGCAGCGGCGTCATGGGTTACATCGAGATCCCGGAGCTTAAGGTCTCCCTCCCCATCTACCACGGGGTGGACGAGGGCGTTTTGCAGATCGCAGTGGGACACATCCCAGGCACCTCCCTGCCCACGGGCGGGAATGGGACCCACAGCGTCCTCTCCGGTCACCGGGGTCTGCCCTCCGCCAAGCTGTTCACCAATCTGGACCAGCTGCGGGAGGGGGACGTCTTTCTGCTCCGGGTACTGGACGAGACGCTGACCTACGAGGTGGATCAGATCCTCATCGTGGAGCCTCAAGAGGTTGCGGCGCTGACCATCGACCCCGACCAAGACTACTGCACCCTGGTCACCTGCACGCCCTACGGCATCAACACACACCGGCTGCTGGTCCGGGGTCACCGCATCGAAAATCAAGCCGACGCCGACGCCATCCGGGTGACGGCGGACGCCATGCAGATCGAGCCGGTCATCGTGGCACCGGTGGTCGCGGCACCCATGCTGCTGTGCCTGATGCTCTGGGTGTTGCTCAGGAATCCGAAGAAAAAGAAACGCTGATCGACATGTCAGGAGGGATCACCCGATGAAAATACGGAAATGGAGGCGGTGGCTGGGCAGCCTGCTGATCTGTTTGCTTCTGGCGGCGCTGCTGCCCACGGCGGTCCTTGCCCGGGGACGGATCAACACCGGCGCGCCGTTGTCTCTGACCATCCAGTATCCCTGTGCGGGCATCACCTTCCGGCTCTACCGGGTGGCGGAGGTGTCCGCCTACGGGGAATATGCGCTGACCGGCGGCTTCAAGGACGATCCCGTGACGCTGAAGCAGCCGGACCAGGCGGGCTGGCGGGCATTGGCGGCGACGCTGGACGGCTACGCGGTCCAGGATCAGCGGCTGCCCCTGGTCTCCGGCGAAACGGGCAGGGAAGGGCGGCTGACCTTCTCCGATCTGGAGGCAGGTATGTACCTGGTCACCTGGCAGAAGCACACCACCGGCGGCTATCTCTACACACCGGAGCCGTTCCTGATCAGTCTGCCCGGTCTGGACGGGGAAGACAACTGGGTATACAGCGTAACCGCCGAGCCCAAATATGACCGGGAAAAAGAAGATCCTATCCAACCGGGCGACAAAACCATCAGGCGCAAGGTCCTCAAGGTGTGGGAGGACGAGGAAGATGAGAGCGGACGTCCCGAAACGGTGACTGTGCAGCTTCTTCAAAACGGCAAAGTGTACGACACCGTCACCCTCAGCGGGAAGAACCGATGGAGCCATGAGTGGAGCGGACTGGATAAGAACGACACCTGGCAAGTGGTAGAGACGGACCTCCCGGAGGACTATACGGTGACCGTCAGCAGAGAGGGCATTACCTTTGTGGTGACGAACACCTTGTCAACCGACATCCCCAATGTGCCGACGCCGGAGGAACCGTCTCCGGAAGTGCCTGACCAGCCTGAGGATCCCATCCCGGATGAACCGGTGCCCCAGGGACCGGCTCTGCCTCAGACGGGGGTCCTTTGGTGGCCGGTGCCCCTGCTGACCTGCGGTGGTATGGCGCTGTTCCTGGTCGGCTGGGTCAGGCGGCGGAGTGAGGAAAGCGATGAAGCATAAGAAGAAAGGAAACTGGCTGATGACCGGAGGGCTGCTGCTGATAGCGGCGGCCCTCTTACTCACCTGCTATAATCTGTGGGACGAGCGTCGGGCCTCCGCCTCCGCCAGAGAGGTCCTGCAGGAGCTGGATGCCGTCCGCCCGGAGGAGCCAGAGACCGGGAATCCGGCGACCGCGGATCCGGGAGAGGTGGAGATCCCAGACTATATTCTGGATCCCAACAGGGAAATGCCTGTGACGAAAATCGACGGAGGCGCTTATATCGGTGTACTGTCACTCCCGTCTCTGGGACTGGAGCTTCCGGTGATGGAGACGTGGAACGATCCCAACCTGCGGATCGCTCCCTGCCGGTACAGCGGTTCCGCTTACCAGGACGATCTGATCATCTGCGGTCACAACTATACCTCCCATTTTGGTCATTTGAAGGACCTCCAGGCGGGTGACATCGCCAGCTTCACAGATATGGACGGGAATGTGTTCACTTACAAAATGGTGGAACGGGAGACGCTGGAGCCTACCGCCATCGCGGCGATGAAGAGCGGTGACTGGGATCTGACTTTGTTTACCTGTACATTGGGAGGTCAGAGCAGGATGACAGTTCGGTTCAAGCTGGCTATGGAGGAATAAACATGTCTTTTTTGAAAAAATACGCAGCATCCTTGCTGATGCTGGCTCTGTTTGTGACCGTGGGGATCACTCTGTGGCTGACGCTTGATGATCTTTTCTATTTATTTAATTTCAGCTATATTGGCTGTTCCATAGCTTTTGGTCTGGCGTTGTATGTGAAAAAATATATCCATGCAAGGCGGGTTGTACAGCTGCTGGTAGGACTGTATATGTTGGTGTATTTGGGTCTGATCTGCAATGAAAATATGCAGATCGAAGGCTTTTGGTACTATCTTTTCTCCGGCGTGTTCGAGGCGGCAACGATCCACTATGCGGTGGCTAAGATCGTTGGTCCTTTGATCTTTGGTCGTGGCTGGTGTGGTTACGCCTGCTGGACGGCAATGGTTCTGGATCTGCTCCCCTACAGGCGGGCTCCGGGAGAACGAAAGAAATGGGGATACCTCCGTTACATGACATTTGGTCTGTCACTTGCCTTTGTGTCGGTACTGTTCCTGATGGATGTTGAGCATAAAGAGCAGATCATATATTGGAGCTTTTTGGCGGGCAACGCCTTGTACTACGGTACGGGGATCGTCCTGGCACTGGTACTGAAGGATAACCGGGCTTTTTGCAAGTATATTTGCCCTGTTACGGTGTTTCTCAAACCTGCAAGCTATTTTTCGTTGCTTCGTGTCAAAGTGGATAAAACCAACTGCATCTCCTGCGGAACGTGCAAACGCGTCTGCCCGATGAACGTGGATGTCTGTGATCCACACCGCAGCCGCAAAAACGGCACAGAATGTATCCTTTGTCTGGAGTGCGTTCAGGCCTGTCCAAAACAGGCTATTCGCTTTTGAATACAAAGGGCTAAAACAAAAAGTAAAGACGAGAGCATTTGAGAATGATGAGCAGCTATGGTTCCGTTTATAATTGCACAGGGATGTATTGGCTTTTCAGAGCGACTCCAACGATTGATCCAATGCATTTTCAATGCAATCGGAAACTCCACCGGTAAATGGTTTGTTATGATTGTACGTGAGTGCCGGTGATACACGGTTCCAATTTGGGGGCTCGTGTGTCCAGACACCATGGTGATTATTGCAGCCCGCTGAGGCTGCCGATACGTTTGCTGCTGCGTCCAAGAGCATGGAAGCCTTGTGGGCTTGCTTAGAACACCTTCAACTATACACGCCGCCTGAGCATGGAGCAAGCTGGGGTGGAATGGCGAGACAAGAGGGCGTAGTGTGCCCGATTCGTTCTTAAAAGTCTGACAAAGAAAAGATCCTGATTTCTTACGAAATCAGGATCTTTTTGGTGGAGACTGCTGGACTCGAACCAGTGACCTCCTGCGTGTGAAGGAATTTGCCGAAAATAGCCTCAAACCTATGCGCCGCAGTTGGTTGCGGGTTTTGGTTTTCTGGATTTTGCAACATTTTTTGCAAATGGTCACACGAATCCGTCGGAATTTACCGGACGAAGCCACTGTTTACGACACGACAGCCTTGTGATACAGCCCTATTACATTTCTCCCAAATTCGTGAAATAATTATATGGATTAAAAGTTTTTCATCTATTTAAGTAAAAACTATTGAATATCGGGATCTTTTTTGGCATACTCTACATTGTAAGGGGGCGATGTTATGATTGTACGGCTGCATTATCTGGATGAACTCAAAAAATATCGGGATGTTCCCTTGGTGAAAATCCTCGCCGGTATCCGGCGCTGCGGAAAATCCACGATTTTGGATATGCTGCGGGAGGATCTGCTGGCTAACGGCGTCCGCCCGGAGCAGATCATCGAACGCAGATACACATCGTTAGATCTGGGCGATCTGCCTGCTGCGAAGGATATGTATCAGGGTATCAAGGCTGATTTAAATGCGGCTGGTCGCAATTACCTGCTTTTGGATGAGGTACAGGAAATCGAAGGTTGGGAAAAAGCAATCAACAGCCTGTTGGAACTTGGAAACACAGATATTTATGTGACCGGCTCCAATTCCAAGCTGATGTCCAGTGAGATATCTACCTATCTTACAGGACGCTATGTCACGATCCCGGTGTTTCCTCTGTCCTTTGAGGAATATCTGACATTCAAGGCCGGGAGTAGCCTTTCTCAAAAAGAACTGCTGAGCGAGTATATCCGCTACGGCGGTTTTCCCATTGTGGCCCTTGGCACGTATGATGAGCGTACCGCCTATCAGATCGTAGAGGGGATCTATCACTCCGTCATTTCCAACGATATTGCGCGCCGTCACAGCATCACCAACCAGGAACTGTTCAACCGGGTTGTCCGGTTCATTATAGAAAATGTAGGAAAGAATTTTTCCGCTAACTCCATTGTAAAGTTTCTCAAGAGTGAGGGCCGCTCTCTGACGGTGGAAACCATCTACAATTATCTGGAGTGGCTGGAAAGGGCCTTTGTGATCTACCGCTGTCAGCGATATGACCTGCAGGGGAAAGCCGTGCTGAAGACCCAGGAGAAATTCTATCTGGCTGACCCAGCACTGAAATACTGCATGATGGGCTTCAATCCGAAGTCCATCGCCTCAATGCTGGAGAACATCGTCTATTTCGAGCTGCGCCGCCGGGGTTATGATGTCTATGTGGGCAAAAACGAAACGAAAGAGATCGACTTTGTGGCGGTCCGACGGGATGAGCGTGTTTATGTGCAGGTCTGTCGGGAACTGCCCGACGCCTCTGACCGGGAAATCGTAAACCTGCTGGAAATCAAAGACCACTATCCCAAATATGTTGTGACCATGGATGAACTAGCCGGAGGAAACATCGATGGTGTACGTATCGTGCATTTGGTTGATTTCCTGTTGAGCTCCCAGTATTAAGAATTTCAACGGACCGTTTCCCAAATGCACGGAAAAGACATATATCCTGCAGATAGAATAATTATCATTAAAATAACGGGTTTCCAAATAAAGAGTGCTGAAAATCATGAACTTTTTGGAGGTTACGAGGTTACAGCTGGACTCGAACCAGTGACCTCCTGCGTGTGAAGATGCGTCGGGGGCGGAAAGAACGGGTTATCCCGTCCATTCCGCCCCTTTTGGCTCAAAATGATTTGCTGTCCGCTCCGTTGTTTCCGTTGTTTCCTGCCTGGTCCAATTCCAGTCTGGGTCAGGGTTTGGGTCAAAGCGGAAATCAGGCGTTGTTTTCGAGAATGACCTGGCTGTACCGTTTCAAATCCGGGATATCGCTTGTGATGATCTCCCAAGTGGTTTCGGGATCAACAGAACCGTAGCTGTGAGCTGCGATATTCCGCATAGCCTTGATCTGCCGCCAGGGCACCGCAGGATGCTGTTCCCGGAAATCATCAGTCAGTTTCCCGACCAGTTCCCCGATTTGCAGGATGCAAAGAGCCGCTGCATTCCGATAGATCGGATCAGATTCAAACAGCGCATAGTCATCTCCAAAACGCTCCACAGTCTGCTGAATTTGGTCACAGTAAGAAATGATATGCTCCAGAATGCTGGCGTTGCGATCAAGAGGCTTCATACAGCAGCACCTCATCATTTTGAATTGCGGACAGGAATTTGGGGTCCAGCCCTCCGGTGGGGATCAGGTCCACAGAAGTCCCCAAGGCATCCTCCAGATCGCATAACAATCCCGCCAGTTCCAGTCCGCGGATAGACCCCTTGTCAATACGGAGGTCGATGTCGCTGCCCTCGGTCATATCCCCGCGGGCATAAGAGCCAAACAGGTATACTCTTTCGGCGCCGTATTCTTTTGCCAGTCTTGCAACGGTGGCCTGGATCTCTGCGATCGTGTGCGCCATCTTTTGGAACGCCCCCTTCCGGTGGAATGCTTTCTTTAATATATAGTATAGCAGAAATGCGCCCTTTTTACAACGTTTGTTTTGCGGATACAGGCCGCGGATACAGGCCGCGGATACAGGCCAGCCGTTTTACGCCTCAGCCTCCCGAAGCCGCTCCACGATGGTAGCATAGATGCCGGAAGAAGCAACCGCAACTGCATTTCCTGACGGAGATGACAGCAATTGCACACCTCCAAACTGCTTTGGAACATTGTAAGCGATTTGCGAGAGGTGTTGTTTTGCTGCTGGAAGATATTCAAAAAAAGAACATTTTCAAAATTTGACTTTTTCCAGCCCGGATGCTATGCTCCAACCAGAATGAACGCATGATGGAAAGGAGGCATCGGCGGTGTACCGGATTTTTGTGGTGGAGGACGACGCCGTCATCGCCGGCGCCGTGCAGCGGCATCTGGAAAGCTGGGGATATCAGGTGGCCTGCGCGGTGCGGTTTGACGATGTGCTGGCGGAGTTCGCCTCTTTTGACCCCCAACTGGTGCTGCTAGACATCTCCCTTCCCTTTTTCAACGGCTACCACTGGTGCCGGGAGATTCGGAAGGTGTCCAAGGTCCCCATTCTGTTCCTCACCTCCGCCTCGGACGACATGAACCTGGTAATGGCCATGGAGATGGGCGGGGATGACCTGCTGGCCAAGCCCTTTCACCTCCAGGTGCTCTCCGCCAAGGTACAGGCCATGCTGCGGCGGGCCTACGACTTCGCCGGTACCGCCCACCTGCTCTCCTGCGGCGGCGCGGTGCTGAACGTGTCCGACGGGACTTTGACGGCCAATGGGCAGAAGGTGGAGATGACCCGGAATGAGTTCAAGATCCTGCAGCTCTTGCTGGAGCACCGGGGCGAGATCGTCAGCCGGGAGACCATCATGACCCTGCTGTGGGAGTCCGACAGCTTTGTGGACGAGAACACCCTGACGGTGAATGTGACCCGGCTGCGGAAGAAGCTGGAGAGCGCGGGACTGACGGACTTTATCCGCACCCGGAAGGGCGCGGGCTATCTGGTGGAGGGCTGAGGATGCTGCTGGCTTACCTGAAACGCCAATACAAGCTGCTGTTGCTGCTGGTTGGAGCCGTCTGCATATTCGCGGTGGTGTTTGCCCTGTACGACCTGCCCCTGGAGGCGGTGGTTTACGCCGGGGTGCTGTGCCTGGCACTGGGGCTGGTCCTCTTTGCGGTGGGGTACATCCGCTTTCTCCGGCGGCACCGGGAGCTTCAGCAGCTTTTGCGGCAGGCAGGGGAAAAGGCCCTGCCCCTGCCGCCTGCCCGGGGACTGCTGGAGGAGGACTATCAGGCGCTGCTGCGGGTGGTCTGCCAGGACCGGGCCCGGCTAGCGGCGGAGAACGAGAACCGCCTCCGGGAACTGACGGACTACTACTCCCTCTGGGCCCATCAGATCAAAACGCCCATCGCCGCCATGGACCTGCTGCTGCAGGAGGACGACTCCCCCCGCCGGGGCGAGTTGGAAACAGAGCTGCTAAAGATCCGGCAGTATGTGGAAATGGTGCTCTCCTATCTGCGGCTGGACAGCGATTCCACGGACTACGTCCTGCGGGAGTATCCGCTGGATGACATCCTGCGGCAGGCGGTGCGGAAGTTCGCCAAGATATTTATTCTGAAAAAGATCACCCTGGATTTCCGGGAGACCGGAAAGACCGTGCTGACGGACGAGAAGTGGCTGCTGTTCGTGGTGGAACAGGTCCTCTCCAACGCCCTGAAATACACCCCGGCCGGCGGCACCATCCGCATCTACGGAGACGGCGCCACGGTGGTCATCGCTGACAGCGGCATCGGCATCCGGGAGGAGGATCAGGCCCGGGTATTTGAAAAGGGGTTTACAGGGTACAATGGCCGGGCGGACAAAAAGTCCACGGGGATCGGGCTGTACCTCTGCCGGCAGGTCATGGACCGGCTGAATCACGGCATCTCCCTCACCTCACGGCCCGGTCAGGGGACTCTGGTGCGGCTGGACCTGGGCCGGGAGAGCCGAATCGTGGAGTAACCTTACAAAATCGTAAGATACAGAGCCGGACTGTAAGCCAAATCGATGGCGGACAGTCCGGCTTGTTTGGTAACATGATGGCAAGCTGAAAGAGGAGGAACCTTTATGCCATTATTGGAAGTACAGCACCTGCAGAAGGTCTACACCAGCCGCTTTGGCGGCAGCCAGGTGGAGGCGCTGCAAAACGTGAATTTCTCTGTGGAGCCGGGGGAGTATGTGGCCATCATGGGCGAGTCCGGCTCCGGCAAGACCACCCTGCTGAATATCCTGGCGGCGCTGGACCGGCCCACCGCCGGAGAGGTGTTTTTGAACGGTAAGGCCTTGTCCGATGTCCGGGAACGGGACCTGGCGGCTTTCCGCCGCTCCCATCTGGGCTTCGTGTTTCAGGACTTCAACCTGCTGGACACTTTCTCTTTGCGGGACAACATCTTCCTGCCCCTGGTGCTGGCGGGGCGGCCCTATGAGGAAATGGAGCGAAAGCTGAAGCCTCTGGCGGAGCAGCTGGGGATTGCCGACATCCTGAGCAAGTACCCCTACGAGGTCTCCGGCGGACAGAAGCAGCGGGCCGCGGCAGCCCGGGCGCTCATCACCGACCCCCAGATCGTCCTGGCGGATGAGCCCACCGGCGCCCTGGACTCCCGGTCCTCCGACAATCTGCTGGAGCTGTTCGGCGAGATCAACAAGGGCGGGCAGACCATTCTAATGGTGACCCACTCCGTGAAGGCCGCCAGCCACGCGGGGCGGGTGCTGTTCCTGCGGGACGGCAGGGTGTATCACCAGCTCTACCGGGGCAGCGAGAGTCGGGAGGCCCAGTTCCGCCGCATCTCCGACACGTTGACGGTTCTGACCCAAGGCGGTGAGAACCATGGGTAAGCGCAGCTTCTTTCCCCGGCTGGCGCTGGTGAATCTGCTCCGCAACAGCCGGTATTACGGCCCGTATCTGCTCTCCTGCGGCGCTCTTGCCGCCATGTATTACATCCTGCGGTTCCTGACCTGGAACGAGGTCATCCAGACGGTGCGGGGCGCCGCCTACCTGCAAACGATGATGTTCATCGGCTGCTTTGTGGTGACGCTGTTTTCCGCGGTGCTGCTGCTGTACGCCAACAGCTTTGTGATGAAGCGGCGGCAGAAGGAGCTGGGGCTCTACAACATTCTGGGCCTGGAAAAGCGCCACATCGCGGCCCTGTGCATCTGGGAGACGCTGCTGTGCGCCATTGCGGTGATCCCCGGCGGCATCGCGGCGGGCATCCTGCTCAGCAAGCTGATTTTGCTGCTGCTTTTGAAGCTGGTGCAGATCCCGGTGCAGTTCGGCTTTTCCGTCAGCGTCAGGGGCATGGGAGAGACGGCGGCGCTGCTGGGCGCGCTGTTCCTGCTGGCGCTGCTGTGGAACCTACTGCGTCTGGGGCGGTCCCGGCCCATTGAGCTGCTCCACAGCGACAGCGCCGGTGAGCGGGAGCCGAAGACGAAGCGGCTGCTGGCGCTCCTGGGACTGGCGTCGCTGCTGGGCGGCTATGCCATCGCCGTCACCACCCGGAACCCGGTGGACGCCCTGATGCTGTTTTTCGTGGCGGTCATTCTGGTGATGATCGGCACCTACTGCCTGTTCACCGCCGGGTCCATCGCCCTGCTGAAGCGCCTGCGGGCCAACAAGGGCTTCTATTACCAGACCCGCCACTTCACCGCCGTCTCCGGCCTGCTGTACCGCATGAAGCAGAACGCCGTGGGCCTTGCCAACATCTGCATCCTGGCCTGCATGGTGCTGGTGACGGTATCCGGGACGCTGTGCCTCTACCTGGGGGCGCAGACATCTCTGGACAGCAAGTATCCCGATGATATTCTGGTGACCCAGACGCTGAAAGACGGCGTTGACCCCGCCGCCACGCTGGACCTGGTGCAGCGGGCCGTTGAAGACGCGGGGCGGCAGGTGACAAACCTGCGCTATGAGACCTCCGCCTCCTTCCACGCCAAATACAGCGGCAATACGCTGCTGACAGACCTGAGCCAAAACGGCCTTCTGACGGAGGTCACGGTCCTGACGGCGGAGGAGTACAGCCGCCTGACGGGGGAGGCTGTCGCCCTGGGGGAAAACGAGGTGCTGTCCTATGTGGACGGCGATTTTCAGCTGCCGGAGACTTTCTTTTTGGCGTATGAGGAATCTCCCGTTCAGGTGAAAGCCCGGCTGGACAGCTTCCCCGCTAGGGACAGCGCCATCGTCACCAACGAGATCACGCTGGGTCTGGTGGCGGACGGTGCCCTGGCGGAGCGGCTCATGAACATGGACCTGGCCCGCCGGACCTTCCGCATCCATCTGAACAGCGACGGCACCGATGGCGAAAAGCTGGCCTGCGCCAAGGCCATCCTGGCAGTCTCCGATGGAAACTACGGCGTGGCCAGCCGCCAGGAGATGGCGGAGGAATTCTACGCCATGTACGGCGGCTTCCTGTTCCTGGGCATCTTCCTGGGGCTGCTGTTCCTGCTGGCCACGGTGCTCATCATCTACTACAAGCAGATCTCTGAGGGCTATGAGGATCAGCGCCGCTACCAGATCATGCAGCAAGTAGGCATGAGCCGCAGGGAGGTGGGCTCCTCCATCCGGGGACAGATTCTGCTGGTGTTTTTCCTGCCCCTGCTGGCGGCAGGGCTGCATATTCTGGCGGCTTTCCCCATGCTCTGCCGCATTCTGGAGCTGTTCGGCCTGTACGACGTGGGCCTGTTCGCCCTCTGCACGGCGGGGACACTGGCAGTCTTTGCCGCGGTATACGCGCTGGTGTACGGTCTGACAGCCCGGACCTATGAGCGGATCGTAGGCGGTGCGGTGTAAGCAGCAGCCGTATGCGTTTTGCGGATAGAAATTCAAATCCACTTCATCGGTAACCATCCCGCCGGGGCTTGCCCCGGCGGGATTTGTTTACAAGAGAAAAGAACGGGAATATCGCAATGCTCCGAGTCAAAATTTGCGATGCAGTAAACAAAGAAAATCATAGATACAGAGGAACACAGTAAGTAACAATCCTCGTCCTGTTTGACACTGTGAGCCGCTGTGTGGTCACAGCGGGGGATGCGTGGCATCCGTACACCTTCAAGCCTCTTCTAAAGCGGCGTGGGCGTTTTGTGGGAGAAGTCCTGCTGCCGCTGAAAAATCCCTCGGAGCCATGATTCTGCCCACAATAGATGGAGTACCCCCTCTGCACCAGATAGTGGGGAATATATCAACAAGACGAAGGATAACAAAGAAAAGCGTGGATTTCCGTGAGCGGCGGGAAGAGACATCAGCCAGGACTGAGGGGCAGATTTAGAAAACGAATTGAGAGAGGTGGTAAACGATGATTAAAGTATTATATCC